>Ga0137410_10000005_pt1 | contig 241088 bp, 227 predicted proteins | sample CZODoug1_16funga_FD_108878 | JGI IMG/M metagenome (GOLD analysis project Ga0137410, IMG submission 108878) | Vadose zone soil fungal communities from Angelo Coast Range Reserve, California, USA - CZODoug1_16fungal (Illumina Assembly) | ecosystem: Environmental > Terrestrial > Soil > Vadose... | reverse complement strand
GTCTGAACTTCGTGGCCCATGAGCTCAATCAACGGCCGCGCCAGACCTTGAAGTTCCGCACTCCAGCAGAGAAGCTTACCGACACCGTTGCAACGACCGGTTGAGACGGCAGGATCCCATTTTTGTTTCGAGTGGCTGATCAGGGGGTTACAAACTTGAGATCAAAGTCTGTGATCTCAAGTTGGCGGGCCGATGTGGTCGCAATTTGCGACCAGATCCACAAGCGCCGCTTGACCGCGAATCTCCCCAATTCCGCAGATAGCCGCGCTCGACCACCTTTCAACCAGCAGGCGATATTGGCAGGATCGCCGTATCCGTCATTGACGGAGGTCGCCAGGGATGGTATTCGTAGAATCGTCCACATTTTCAATCCATGCCGCTCGTTATCTAACGGACGAGGACCGAACCGCGCTGGATGAGTGGCTCACGGTGCAGCCCGATTCTGGTGCCCTGATTAGTGGATCAGGCGGACTGAGAAAGCTTCGCTGGAGGACTGGCGGCAAGGGCAAGAAAGGCGGCGTGCGCGTGATCTACTACTGGCGGAAGCCGCAGTCGCTGATCTATCGGGCCGAAGTCTATTCAAAGGCTGTTGTCACCGATCTTTCGATGCGGGAGCTGCGTGAACTCAGCGATGACCTCGAGGAATGGCTCCGTGAAAAAACGTGATCTCTTTCGGGACCTGAAGCAAAGCATCGCCGAATTCCGCGAATTCGATGCCGGGCGATTGAAGCTCCGCACCTACGAGGTCAAGGAACTGGACATCATCGCGATTCGCAAGAAGGCGAAGGTGTCCCAACAGACGTTTGCAGCGCTCATTGGCGTGAGTCTGCGCACCCTGCAGAACTGGGAGCAGGGGCATCGTCGGCCGACGGGCCCGGCGCGTGCGTTGCTCACCATCGTGCAGGCGAATCCGGCAGCCGCCATTCGTGCGCTGCACGCTCAAGTCGTGCGTCTGACCTGATCAACGAAATGGACCCTCACGCATCGGATGTTCGTATTGCCGACGACAAGCTGGCGGTAACGCTGGTCGATGGCCGCACTTTCGAAGGAATCCGGTGGCCGGATGTTGACGAGGACATCAGCTCGGCTGGGCTGCTGCGTGGCGAAAGGGACACGGTTTCGCGCACCACGGCGCGATAAGCAAGACGGTCCCGCGCGTGCGCAAAGCGCGTCGCCGGCCGACGATCCGCCGGCCGGCGATAAGGGCCCCCTTATGCTGTCTACTGATTGTCCGCTTGCCGCTCAGCCATGATTCGCTGGTGCTGCGCCTTCTCCAGATGTAGCGCCGTGAGGGTGGGAAGACTGAGCTGTGCGACGACATGGTCCACCGTCGCGCTCACGCAGGACTTCTGCAGCCGGGCCACCGTCGGGTAGAAACTGCCGCTGCTCCTACCGCAGACTTCCACTGCCGCGCGATTGATGCGCGAGTACAGGATGTGGGCGCCCCGGGCCGTTTCGGTCTTGAGGTCGGCGAAGCGCACGGTTACCGCTACTTTCGGCAGCAATACCAACTGGGGGTCGGCCAGGGCGGAGGCGCTGGCAGTCGTCAGCGCAACCAGCAGAATGCAGGTCGAAATCGTCCGGTTCATAGAATCATTCATGGCTACTTGCTCCCGCGAAAATGGTGATTTACCCAGGCCCGGCGCCTGCGGCCGGAGATCGCGGGAGTAGAATCCGGCGGGCGCGCTGAAACCTCTTTGTAAAGGTCCTGAAAAGTTGTGAACGGCGGTTCCCCGAAGTATTACGAATTCGCGGACTTCAGGATCGACGTCGAAAAGCGGGCGCTCCTGTTGAAAGCCGACAATCGCGCGTTGCCGCTCAGTGCGCGCGCGTTTGACGCGTTGCTTTTCCTCGTCGAACGGCCGGGCCAGCTTGTCCTCAAGGCAACGCTCATGCAGGCGGTCTGGCCGAACGTCGTGGTGGAGGAAAACAACCTCAACCAGCAGATCTCGGCAGTGCGCCGCATCCTCGGCGAGCGCCCCGAGGAACACCGATTCATCGTGACGGAGCCGGGCCGTGGCTATCGCTTCGTCGCGCCGGTGACATCCACCTCAACCGAAGCGCCGGCGGCGGCGCCTGTCGCTCAGCCGCTATTGAAACCTCGCGCGAGGCCGATGCGGCGGTGGATCATCGCCGGCGTCGGCGGCATCCTGGTAGTTGGCCTCGCTTGGTTCTACACGCAGCGGGCCGAGCTTGCGGCGAGTCTGCCAGCCGCGACATCAGTCGAAGTCGTCGCCGTGCAAAAGCCGCGGCTCGCCGTGCTGCCGTTCGAGAACCTGAGCCCCGATCCCGCAAACGCATTCTTCGCGGACGGGCTGCACGCACTCTCGCTCGTCTCGCGCGAGGATAACGCCGTCATCTGGAACAGCGTCGCCGCGAAGGTCGCTCGCGTCGATGCCTGGTGCGGCGATGCGCCCGGTGCGGTCGGCCTGCTCGAGCAGTTGGCGAACGGCAGGCCCGGGCTAGGCCCGGCGGTGATCGCGCGCGATCCGCTGTTCGCCGTGCCGCTGGCGAACGCGCCCGCCTATCAAGCGCTCGCAGCTTCACTCGAAAGCAAAATGCGCGAAACACCGCTCTAGCGAATGTAAATGGGGACAGTCCCCATTTATGGTCCGAGGACGATGAAAGCCGCCATCCTTGCTGTGGGTTTACTTGCCGCCGCGAGCCTCGGCGCCGCGCAGGCGCCGCCCGCCGCGAACTGGCGAGGCTGGGCCACGTGCGATCTCACGATAACGGGTCCCGGCTACCGCGATCAGCAAACACAAAAGTGGCGGACAACAGGCGCCGCACCGACGAAGCGCGGCGCCTTCGATATATACCCCGGCACCTGGAGCGTCACCGGTGGCGGGAGGCTCGAGCGCACGGAAGGCACGCAGACGCTGCGAGCGGAATGGAAGCGCAACGTAGGCGCCGTGCCTGCGCCAATCTCGGTGGGGGTGCGCGCGTCCGATGGCGCCATTCTGATCGGCGCGGGTCACGCGCAGCTGCGCGCCGGGAACGGCGTGACCGGAACACAAGAGGTGCGCGTCGACGGCAAGGTCACGAGCCATACGTCGATCGGCCTCGAGGCTTTTGAATACGCCTTTCCGTCAAGCCAGGCGGCCGCAAAGAGCCCGCATGTCTCGGGGGATAGGTCGGATGCGCCGGTCGGCAGCTTCGGACCGATGCAGCCGGCGGGATCGAAGGTGGAGGTTCGGTGCCTCTGGGATTTTCAGCGGGGCGAGGCGGAGCCGCGCGGCGCCGCACTCAATCCGACGGCCACGGTGTCATCGGCAACACCGAAGCATTGCAATCGTGTCTCACCGGCGACGACCGACATCGAGGTCGAGTACGCCCAGCGGCTCCAGCAAAACGATACCCGGCGTGCGCAGATCAACGGAAAACTCTCAGCGCTGATCACTACCAACATGACGGCACCGAAGGACACCCCGCAACCCCAGGTCAGTGCGCTTCAGCATCAGCTGCAGATGCTGGACACCGAGCGGACCCAACTGCGGGACGAACGCAACCGCAAGCTCGCAGAGGCGCAACGCGATGCCGATCGCGCACACGCGGAATGCGAGCGCGCGCCATAACTGGACGCTGTCGCCGTCGTTCGCTATCGTGATCTCCATAACGAGACGACGGCACAAGCCGCGCCGCAGACGGGACCCGCCATGACAACGGTCTTCCATCGATTTCAAGGGTGGTCACGCCATGCGCAGAGTCACTGAAGCCATCACGATCCTCGCGGTGCTGTCCGTAGTCGCCGGTGCCGCAGGGGCCGGGCCGACGAAATCCTGCGATTCGCTGAACTCATTCACGCTCCCCGGCCTGTCCCTCGCCATCACGAAGACCGAACAGCTGCCCGCAGGCCCGCCGCCGGTGTTCCCCTTTACGCCGCCCTTCGAAGGCACGATTCCCGCGCGCTGCCTCGTGACGGGCGTCATCGAGAAGCGCACCGGTCACGGCGGCAAGCCGTATGGCATCGAGTTTTCCGTCGCGCTGCCGGATGAGTGGAACGGGCGCTTTCTCTTTCAGGGCGGCGGCGGCTTCAATGGCACGCTGTATCCGCCGCTCGGTTTCTACGCATCGGGCCACCAGCTTGCGATCGAGCGCGGCTTCGCCGTGGTGAGCACGGACGGCGGCCACAAGGGCGCGGTGTTTGATGGCGCGTTCTTCGAGGATCAGGAGGCGACGCTCAACTTCCTCTATCGCGCGAACGACAAGGTGACGCAGGTGGCGAAGGCGCTCGTTGCCGCCTACTACGGCCGCCCGCCGGAGCATTCGTATTTCGTCGGCTGCTCCACCGGCGGGCGCGAAGCCATGATGATGTCGCAGCGCTTTCCCGGCTATTTCGACGGCATCGTCGCCGGCGCGCCGGCGATGCGCACGAGCTACTCCGGCATCGGCGATCGCTTGATTTTCACCCAGTTGAATGCGATTGCGCCCCGCGATGACAAGGGCAAGCCGGTCACCGCGCGCGCACTCTCGGATGGCGACCGGGCGCTCGTCATCAAGTCGCTGCTTAAGGCCTGTGACGCGAAGGATGGCGCGGCGGATGGCATGATCTTCGACGTCGAGCACTGCGGCTTCGACCCGACGACGCTCGTCTGCAAGGGCGCGAAGACCGATGCATGCCTCTCCGCCGAGCAGGCGCGAGCGGTCAAGGTCGGATTCGCGGGCCCGAAGGACTCGCGCGGCGTGCAGGTCTATCCCGGCTTCTGGTACGACACCGGCATCGCGAATACCCGCGGACTCCCGGGCCTGCTGGTCGGACCGGCGCCGTTCTTCCCGGACGATCGCACGAGCCTCGATGTCGATCGCGAGGCGGCGCTTGCCGCGACGCCCAATGCCATGGCCGGCGACACCGCGTCATGGACGGAGCTCAACGCCTTCTCCTCGCGCGGCGGCAAGCTGCTCTTCGTCCACGGTGTGAGCGATAACTGGTTTTCGGCGCAGGACACGACGCGCTACTACCAGCAGCTGACCGCGGATAACGGCGGCGCAGAAGCCGTGATGAAGTGGAGCCGCCATTTCCTCGTTCCCGGCATGGGTCATTGCGGCGGCGGCGATGCCACACTCGACCAGTTCGACCTGCTCACGAGCGTCGTCGACTGGGTGGAGAAGGGCGTTGCACCGGACTCCGTCATCGCAACGGGCCCCGCGATTCCAGGGCGAAGCCGGCCGCTGTGTGCCTATCCCAAGCACGCACACTACAAGGGCGCGGGGGACCTGGAGAAGGCTGAGAACTTCGAGTGCCGGTAATCGCAAAGTAAATGGGGAATGTCCCCTTTTACCCTTTTACCGAAGCACCGGCAGGCCCATCTGGTGCCACAACAGCATGCCGCCGCGCATGTTCGCGATGCGCGGGAAGCCCGCGCCGCGCAGGATGACCGTCGCCTGGCCTGAGCGCATGCCCGCGTGGCAGACCGCGATCACGGGTTTCTCCTTGGGCACTTCCGCAAGCCGATCCTTGAGCTCGTTGAGCGGAATGAGCTGCGCCGCCTTGATGCGGCCGAGATGCTCCTGCATCTCCGTGGCATGGCGCACATCGAGCACATGCACATCGTTCAGGTGCTCGGCGACCCACTCCGGGTCGATCTCGAGGAGCCCCGCGTAGCTCTGTCGCACGGGTCCCCAATCGGCGGGGCGCATCGCTTTCGCGTCCTCGGTCTTGCCGGAGCGCAGGTTCGCCGGCAGCGCGACCGCGAGCAGCTTCGGGTGCGGAAGATTCAAGGCCTCCATGAAGCCGACGAAGTCACGCTCGTCCGCCTGGCCGCCGATGCGCGGATTGTGCCGCCGCTCCTCGCCCACCGATGACAGCGTGCGGCCGCTGTAATCGTGAGCGGGATAGACGAGGCACTCCTCGGGCAGGCTGAAGATCTGCTCCGTGATGGAGTGGTAGAGCCGGCTCGCATTGCCTTGCTGGAAATCGCAGCGGCCCGCGCCGCGGATCAGGAGACAGTCGCCGGTGAAGGCCATGCGCTGATCGTCCGTCACATACGTCATGCAGCCGTCGGTATGGCCGGGCGTCGCGCGTGCCTCGAGGTAGCGCTTGCCGAACTTCACGCGGTCGCCGTGCTCGAGTCGCCGATCGGCGCCCTGCAGTTCATCGCCGTAGCGTGCGGAGATGCCGATGGGACAGCCCGTTGCCTGCTGCATCAGCCAGGCGCCGGTCACGTGGTCGGCGTGGCAATGCGTGTCGAGTGCCGCGACGAGCTTGAGCCCGAGTTCCTCGAGCAGCGCGCGGTCGCGGAAATGCTGCTCGAATACCGTGTCAACGATCACCGCCTCGCCGCTCGCCGCATCGCCGAGCACATACGTGTAGGTCGAGGAGGTCGCGTCGAAGAGTTGACGGAAGACCAGCTTGTCGGACAAGGGTAGCTCCGCGCGTCGCCAGGTGACCGCATTCTACCCCTGCGAGAAGGGTGGGGTACGGCCCCAATTCCCGGAAGGAGCCGACGTCAGGCTGCGCCGGCAACGCCCCGCACTGCGCGGAAACGCCCGGTCGGCGAGAGGCCTTCGCGGCCCGCCTGCGCGGTCCAAAGCTCGTTGCGTCGCTGCACGAACGTGCTGTTGGACAGCTCCTCGAGCGTGCCGGACTTCGCGAAGAGAAATCCCTGGCCGGCAACGCAGCCGAGCTGCAGCAGCGCGTCGACCTGCGGTTCGTATTCGATGCCTTCGGCCACGGTGTCGAGGCCGAGCGTTTCACTCAGCGTGATCACGGCGCGGGCGAGTTCCGGGCCGGTCGCGGAATTGGTGAGGCGCCCGACGAACGAGCGATCGATCTTGAGGATGTCGATCGGAAAGCGGTGCAGGTACGAAAGCGACGAGTAGCCCGTGCCGAAGTCGTCGATCGCAAGCCGCACGCCGAGCTTCTTGAGGTCCAGCAGCCACGCCAGGTTCGCTTCCGTGTTGTGCATGATCGTCGTTTCGGTGAGCTCGATCACGAGGTTGCCCGGTTCCAGCCCCGATTCGTCGAGAGCATGCGCGACGTCCTGCGCAAGGTCGCCGTGCTGCAGGTGGCGGCCCGAGATATTCACGGCAACCCGAAGGCCCGCGCCGCCCGCGATGGAGCCACGCCAGGCATGAAGGTCGCGGCACGCAGTGCCAAGCACCCAGCGGCCGAGCTTCACGATCTGGCCGCATTCCTCGGCGATCTGGATGAACCGATCCGGCATCAGGAGGCCGAGTTCCGGGTGCCGCCAGCGCACGAGCGCCTCGACGCCGAGGAGGCTCCTCGTGCCGAGGTCGACGATCGGCTGGTACTCGACGAAGAATTCCTCGTTCGCGATGGCGCGGGCGATGTCGGCGACGAGCCGCGTCCGCTCCTGCAGCATCTCCTGCATCGGCCCCTGGAAGGTGACGAAGCGGTTCTTGCCGGCGGCCTTCGCGAAGTACATCGCGGTGTCGGCCTTGGAGAGGAGCGCCTCGGCGCTCGCTTCCTGCGTCGAGAAGGCGACGCCGATGCTGGCAGAAGCGCGCACTTCGGTGATGTTGAGATTGAACGGCTGGTCGAGCTGCTCGATGAGCGACGCGGCAAGCTTTTCGACTTCCTCGGTCGTCGTGACGCCTTCGAGCAGGATCGCGAATTCATCGCCGCCGAGGCGCGCCACCGTGTCGGAAACCCGTGTCGACTTGACGAGCCGCTGCGCAACCGCCTGCAGCAGCCGGTCGCCGGCATCGTGGCCGAGCGAGTCGTTCACGTTCTTGAAATTGTCGAGGTCGACGAACATCACGGCGACCTGTTGCTGGCCGCGGTTCGCGAGGTTCAGGGAATGCTGCACGCGGTCGCGGAACAGGCCGCGATTCGCGAGCAACGTCAGCGAGTCGTGGAAAGCGAGCTGCCGCAGCTGCTCTTCGAGCGTCTTGCGCTCGGTGATGTCGCGGAAGTTGAGCGCGAGGCCCTGCACCGCGGGGTCCTTGGTGAGATTGCTGCCGACGATCTCGAGCACGCGGCGATCGCGATCGCGCTCGAGCCGGATCTCGACCGGTCCGACCGCCTGGCCGGACGACGCGGCCACTTCGCTCAGGAAGGCTTTCAGCCGCTCGCGGTCATCACCGACCCAGACTTCGAGCACGTTCCGGCCGACGACCGCGTCCGGCGGCAGGCCGAGGGTGCGTTCCGAGGCGGGCGATACGAAGAGGAGGGTGCCGTCCACGGCAATCGTCATGATGACGTCCGAGGCGTTCGCGATGAGCGATGCGTAGCGTTGCTCGACGAGGCGCGCCGCTCGCCGTTCGCGGATCAGGGCGTCGTCACGCAGTACCAGGGCCTGTCGCACCATCACGAGGAGCGCGAGGCCAAAGACGACAATCGTCATGATCGTCGCGGGGCTGCCGATGTCGCCGCGGGTCAAGGTGACGAGCACGATGAATGCCGCGAGCATCGCCGCGTAGGGCAGCACCTGCGCGAGCGGCATCGAGGTGCTCGCTTCGGTGACATTGCCGCGCGCGGCGAGCCGCATCTGCTCGCGCCCCGCGAAGGCCATCGGCAGGTAGCAGGCGACGTACAGCACGTCCTGCACGTCGCCCGACAGGTAACTGCCGCCGATCTTCGCGACCGACCACAGGATGTCGCCGAGGAACATGGTCGCGAAACCGATCGAGAGGAGGAGCGCCACGCGGCGGCCGATCGCCGTGCCCGCGCCGGCCAGGAGCAGCACGCCGAGCGTCAGCACGAGCACGCAGTTGAGCGCGATGTAGACCTGGCTCAGCGCATTCTTGAGCACGTCGATTTCGGTGCTCGAGGCGGCCGGCCGGATGATCAGGAACCAGAAGAACGCGCCGAAGCCGAGCACCAGGATCGTGGCGTCGACGAAGAATTGCGTCCAGCGGATCTGCAGGGCCGAGGCCCGGATCATGAGCGCGACGGCGACCAGGAAGAAAGGATAGAACGCGAGATAGAAAACGTCGGCGGGTCCCGGGAAGGGATCCTGGTCATGGAGCCAGGAGATGACGCCGATGCCCGTGCCGACGAGGTACGAAGCGAGAGCGGTGGCGAGGCAGGTCCAGGCGGTGCGCGAAGTGCCATGCGGCATCCGGCGCGTCGCGGCGATGGTGATGATGAGCGCGGTGAGGCCTGCCGGCGTATCGCCGAGCAGGCCCACGTAATGGCGGACGTGATCGCCGCCAAAGCCGGTGAGCATGCCCGTCGAGCAGACGAGGACGTAGACCGCAAGGCCGATGCAGGCCTTGTCGATCCATCCCGGCGGGGCGTCCGAGTTGCCGTGTTGTCTTGTTGCTTCTGAAACGCTCACTCGTGGCATCCGTCAACAATTTGTCGACGCGGGTCACACTCGGAAACGCATGAAATCCGCGCGTATTTACAGAATGCGTTGGGACCGACCGGCAGGCAAGGCGGCCAGTCGCGGGTTGAGATACAGGTCTCGTTTGCAGCGCCCTCGGGGAAGGATTAGAAGAGCGCATGGTGTTCCTCCCCGAAATCGACGGCACGCTCACCATCCGCTCGGAGCCCGAGACCTTCCTCAGGGCCTTCCACCGGCGGGCCAAAAGCGGCCTCCTGACCGGCAGTCCGCAGCGGCGTTCCAGCTATTGCGCCTCGATGCCGGACGCGCACCACCTCTCGATCCGCGCCGCGGACTGGAAGAGCGCCATCAACGTCGGCCTGAACGACCTCGACCTGGAGTGGGCGGGCAAGGCGACCCTGAAATACCGCGTGCGTTACTGGCGCTGGACGCTTTTTTGCGTGGGGCTGGGCGCGGTGCTCGCTGCGCTCGGCATCACGTTCGTGCTCGCGTTCGACGCGCGCGCGTATCTCGCCCAGGGGCCGGAAAGCATGCGCTGGGGGCTCAGCGTCGATCAGAGCGTGAGGCTGCTCTGGGTCTTCATCGGCTTCTGGGGCTTCGTCTGGCCGTGGCTCCTCGTGGCGCTCCACAAGCGCCCGCTCCATCGGCTCGTGCAACAGCTCGCGGCGGCGGTCGATGAGGCGGCCGTGAGTTCTCAACAATGACGGGACGCAAGACCCCGCGAATCGCCGCGTGCGTTTGAGGTCCCCGACCCTTCAGCCGGCAGTACACTGATCGCCTCATCCAGGGGCCTGGGATAACACATGTTCAAACGAATCCCGACGTTCGCGTTGATCTTGTTCGCGTGCGCGATGGCGCCCGCGCTGTCGGCACCGACGGCCGTGCCGAGCGAGCTCGCGGGCTGGGAGGCCTGGGTGCTCAAGGGCCAGGAGTATCGACGCTGCCCGATGATGGGCGTCACGGATGCCGCCGACGCGGATGCGTTTCGCTGCATGTGGCCGGAACGGCTCGCGATCGAGGTCAACGCCCGCGGCGGCAGCTTCACGCAGCGCTGGCAGGTGTTCGCCGAGGGCTGGATCACGCTGCCCGGCGATCTCGAGCATTGGCCGCGCGACGTGCGTTCGAATGGCGCGCCGCTCGCCGTCGTCGCCCGCGATGACCTGCCGCAAGCGCGGCTCGCACCGGGAACCTATTCGATCAGCGGCCGCTTCGAATGGGCCGAGCGGCCCGAGGCGCTCACCATCGCCGCGGAAACGGCGCTCGTCGATCTCACCATCGACGGCCAGCGCGTCGCGCAACCCGAGCGGCCGGAGGGCAATCTCTGGCTCGGCAAGCGCCGCACCGTGAGCGAGGCGAACGGCCTCGAAGTGCAGGTCTACCGGCTGGTGCGGGATGAGATTCCGGTCGAATTGACAACCCTCGTGCGACTTCAGGTCGCAGGCGAGGGGCGGGAAGAATTGCTGGCTCGCGCGCTGCCCGAAGGATTCACGCCGACCCGCATCGCGAGCGAATTGCCGGCGCGGCTCGAGACCGACGGCCGCTTGCGCGTGCAGGTGCGGCCCGGCAGTTACGACATCACGCTGGTCGCACGCGGTGCGAGTGTCGCGACGACGTTGAAGCGGCCGGTGGTCGCGCCGGCCGGCGCGACCTGGCCGCACGAGGAGGTCTGGAGTTTCGCGGGTGACGATCGGCTGCGCGTTGCCGCGGCCGAAGGGCCTGAATCGATGGACCCGAAGCAGGCCGACGTACCGCCCGATTGGCAAGGGCTGCCCGCCTACCGGATGACGGCGGACGCCACGCTCACCGTGAATGAGCGGAGCCGTGGCCTCGGCGCGGGCGATGACAATCGTTTGCAGCTGAGCCGCAAGCTCTGGCTCGACTTCAATCACCAGGGATTCACGGCTGTTGACAGCATCAACGGGAGCCTGCGGCGTGACTGGCGGCTCGACATGGCGGCGCCCTTCACGCTCGCGAGCGTCCGCAGCGGCGGCGAAAATCTCCTCGTCACGAATACACCGGGCGCCGATGCGAAAGACGGCACGCGCACGGGCGTCGAGTTACGAACGCCGACTGTGCAGCTCACGACCATAGCGCGCGGGTCCGCGAGCAGCGGTGCCGTGCCTGCGAGCGGCTGGACGACGCGCTTCGATGCAGTGCAGGGACAGCTGTTTCTGCCCCCCGGCCATCGCTTGCTCGCCGCCATCGGGCCGGACTCGGCGCCGGGCACCTGGTGGTCGCGCTGGACGCTCTGGAATATCTTCGGCCTCTGCATCGTGGTCGCCGTCACGTATCGCATCGCGGGCCGTGTCGTCGCCGCCATTGCGCTCGCCGGGCTCGCGCTCATGTACCAGGAGAGCCCCGACATCATCTGGCTGTGGGCGAACCTGCTCGCGGCGATCGCCATCGCACGCGCCGTGCCTGAAGGCCGGCTGCGCCGCGTCGCCGGCGGCTATCGAACGCTGAGCACGGTCGTGCTCGGACTCGCGTTGTTGCCGACGCTCTGGGCGCAAGTGCGCTACGCGCTCTATCCGCAACTTGAGAACAGCCCGCTCTATGAGTTTTTGCTACCGGAGAAGCGCGGCAACTTTGTGCAAGCGTCCCCGGTGGAGGAATACAGGGAAGTCAACGCGCCGCCTCCGCCACCGATGTTGCAGGTCCCCCAGTCATTGCCTGCTCCGGCCGCCGAAGCGGCGGCGGCACCCGCGATGGAGGATCTATCCGCGGGAATTGTCAGGCGCAACGCGTCGGTGAACTACCTGAAGCGCGGGCTCAATGCGGCGCAGGTCGTTCAGCGCTATGCGCCGGGCACGCAGCTGCAGACGGGACCCGGCATCCCTTCATGGAACTACAACACCTATCGATACAGCTGGTCCGGCCCGGTCGAGCCGGGCGACGACGTGCACTTCATTTATATCGGGCCGCTGTTGCTGGCCCTGTGGCGCCTGCTCGGTGTGGTCGCGCTCGCCGCCTGGTTCATCACATTGCTGCAGAAGAGTTTCGGGTGGCAGTTGCGGACGCCGTGGCAGGGCGGTCGGGTGGTCGCGAGCCTGCTGCCGCTCATCAGCTGCGGCCTGTTGTCGGCCCTTGCGCTCGTCGCGTCGCCCAGTGCAGGCGCCGCGTCGACGCCGGATGCGGCGCTGCTGAACGAACTGCAGTCGCGGCTGATTGCAGCGCCGGAGTGCGCCCCGACCTGTGCCGAAATCACCGCGGCACGCGTGAATGTCGCGGCGGGCACGCTCGACGTCGAGATGAGTGTCAGCGCGCTCACCCCGATCGCGGTGCCGCTGCCGCATGCGGGCGATCGCTGGCAGATCGAGAGCGTGAGCGTGGATGGCGCTTCGAGCCTCGCGCTCAGTCGAGCGGAGGACGAAGCGGTGTGGATTCCGCTGCGCGTTGGGGCGCACACCGTTCACCTGAGCGGGCGACTGGCGGCGGTCGATTCCTTGCAGCTCGCGTTCCCGCAGGCGCCGCGCACGATCAGCGTCGTCGCCAATGGCTGGACGTCCGCGGGCGTCGTGGATGGAAGGCTGGCTTCGGGCTCCCTGGAACTGACGCGAGTGCGGGCTGCGGCGTCGGGTGGCAACTCGTCGCGCATGCCCGATACCGAATTTCCCGCCTTCGTGCATGTGACACGCAATGTGGTCTTCGATACGGACTGGAGCATCACGACCTATGTCGAGCGGGTCGCCCCGGGACGGGCGGCGATCAACGTCACCATTCCGTTGCTTGTGGGCGAATCGGTACTCACCGCCGGAATACACGTGACAGGGGAGAAGACCGTCCTCGCGGCGTTGGCCGCCGGCGAAGACGAAATCGAATGGAACTCGGGCCTGCCACGTTCCGCAACGCTGGAGCTGACGCTGCCCGCCAACTCGTCACGCGCCGAAGTCTGGAATTTCCGGATCAACCCGCAGTGGCATGTGGACTTCGATGGCCTGCCGGCGGTTTCCCCGGAATCCATCGAGGCGCAGAACTGGGTCTTTCAGTACTACCCGCGGCCCGGTGAAAAGCTGTCGCTCGAGATCGCGCGGCCGCAGCCGGCGGCGGGCGCGACGCTTGCCATCGACTGGGTGCGCCAGACGATTCGCGTCGGCGCGCGATCGTCGGACTCCGCGCTCGAATTCGCCTATCGGAGCACCGAAGGCGGCCGTCACGCCATCACCATGCCCGCCGACGTCCGAGTGCAGTCGGTGAGCGTCGACGGCAAGGATGTGCCCTTGCGGCCGGAACAAGGGGTGCTCTCGATCGGCCTGCTTCCCGGCTCACACCGCGTGGCGGTGAATTGGCAGTCGCCGCGCGGAGCGTCATTCGCCGGCACGGCGGACGCCGTCGATCTCGGGTCCCCGGCGAGCAACGTCACGACGACCTTGCAGTTGCCGGCGGATCGATGGGCGCTCTTTGCGCTCGGTCGCGGTGCCGGCGTCGGGCCCGCGCTCCTTTACTGGGGCGAACTCGTGATCTTCATCGCCGTCGCAACGCTGCTCGGCCGGTGGCGGTTCTCGCCGCTGCGCGTGCATGAGTGGCTGTTGCTCGGTCTTGGCCTCTCGACGCTGTCCTGGTTCGTGTTTGCGCTGGTGGCCGCTTGGCTCTTCGCATTTCATCTGCGCGCGCAGGGCACGCCCGAGTCAACCTCGCGCTGGCGCTTCAATGTCCGGCAGGTTTTGCTCGCGCTGTTCGCCGTCGTCGCGATCACGAGCCTCGTGTTCTCGGGCATTCGCTACGGGTTCCTCTCGAATCCCGACATGGGCGTCGTGGGCGTCGATTCGGGCAACGGCGCGTTCAGCTGGTTCCGTGATGCGACCAGTGGGCCGCTGCCGCAGCCGCTCGTCATCAGCGTGCCGCTCTGGGTCTACAAGCTGCTCATCTTTGCATGGGCTGTGTGGATCGCCGTCGCGCTCACGCGCTGGATTCGCGTGGCCTGGGCGGCCTGGACGCACGGCGGCTATTGGCGGGGCAAAGCGCCGCAACCGGCCTGAGGGGTCAGGAGTGCCCTGACCCGATAGCGCGGCGCAATGCGGCGCGCGCGAGCAGTCGCGTGGAATCGAGGGTCGGCAGCACGGAATTGCCGTCGTTGATGATGAGCGGGATCTCGGTGCAGCCGAGGATCACGGCGTCGCATCCCTCGGCTTTCAACTGCTCGATCACGCGCTGGAATGTCGCGACCGACTCCGGCTTGAACGTGCTGCACACGAGCTCGTCCATGATGATGCGGCCCAGTTCGCCGCGTTCGGCAGCGCCCGGCCGCACGTAAGCCAGCCCGCGCGCTTCGAGCTTCTCCGGGTACACATTGCTTTCCAGGAGCCAGCGCGTGCCCGTGAGCCCGAGGCGCTTGAAGCCGCGCTTCACCGCTTCCTCCGCAACGACTTCCGCGATGTGTAGCCACGGGAGTGGCGAGCGCGGCAGCACGCAGGGCAGTGCCTGGTGAAACGTGTTGTCCGGGCAGATCACGAAATCCGCTCCGGCCTTGGCGAGCTTGCCGACCGACGCCAGCAGCTGATCGCCGACGGCGTTCCAGTCGTTGCGATAGATGCACTGCATATAGCCGTCGAGCGACGAGTTGTGCAGCGTCACTTCCGGGTGCGCGTGCGGACCAAGGAACTCCGCCGCTTCCACGCAGAGGGTGCGATAGCAGAGCGCCGCGCCTTCCGCGGAGCCCCCAACGATGCCGATGTGTTGCATGACCAATTAAAGCGTACCATGCGCCACTGCCATGGAGGCAACGCTCACTCGACGCGCAATGCTCGAGCCAGCATCATCGATAACAACAACTCCTTTATCCCGAGGTTAATGACATGTCGATTCAAAAACGTATCGCCGCAGGCGCGGCGTTCGCCGCTCTCGCATTCACGAGTTTTGCCGCACTCGCGGATGACCATTCGTACACGGAAGGGGCGGTGGTCACCGTCGGCTACATCCGCACCGTTGACGGCCACTTCGACGACTACATGAATTGGCTCGACACGACATGGAAGGCATTGCAGGAAGCCGGAAAGAAGAAGGGCTACATCGTCAGCTACCAGGTGGTCTCGGCGAACCCGCACGGTCCGGATGATCCGGATCTGCTCCTGATCGTCACGTACAAGAACTTTGCTGCCCTCGACGGCGGGCTCGCGAAGGGTGACGAGATTGCGAAGTTGGTAGAAGGCTCGGTGGCCGCAGCCAACGCGTCGCAGCAGGATCGCGCCAAGATCCGGCGCGTCCTCGGTGGCGACACCTACCAGGTGCTCGAGCTGAAGTAAGGGTCGACGGGGACGGATCCATGGAAATGGATCCGTCCCCTTTTCCGCTAGACGCGCCCGAGCAGCAGCAGGGTATTGGCCACGCCGAAGAGGAGTCCGGCGGTCGCGAGCTTCATGTGCTGCACGACATGAATCCAGACGACGGCGAAGGCGAGAGTGTCACTACTCTTGTGACAGGTGACATCGAAGCATCCGCCTCAATCCATCCGCTCGCCGGTCGCCGCGGCGCAGAACGCGAGCACCACGGTGCCGCTCTCGTCGGAGAACGACGTCGTCGCCTCGGACGTCCAGTGATTGCGGTCCTGGAACTCGATGCCCTGCTCGATGCGCTGTGAACCGCGCGAGAGCGGCGGGCCCATCACCGGGGGCGTCGAAAACTGGATGAAGGCTTCCGAGACGGCACGGTAGAAATTTCGGCCTGTCTTGTACCAGTAGCCGTAGCCGGAAGTGCGCTGGCCCGGCTGGAAGAGCGGCGCCGAGGTCGTCTCGATCATCGTCCCGTCGATGTTGAACGTCAGCAGCGACTTGAACGACGGATTCTGGACGAGTGTCGCGCAGTCGTAGGTGCTCACGGTGACGCGCCACGTGCCGGTGAGGCCCGTAATCGGGCTCGGGTCGTAGACGCGGGCCGGCGCGTGCGCTTGCGCGCCGATGGACACGAGGCCCAGCGCAACGGCCAGGATCTTCAACAGGGTCTTCATGGAGTTCTCCTTCGATTCGAGCCGCGGAATTGCCGGCCGTGGCCGCAAGGTCCCCGAAGCGCCGCCTCGCCTCCATGGACCCGGGCTGACTTGCGCCTGATTTGTTGATGATCGGGCGCGGACTCCCGTAACCTCTTGATCCCGCATGAACCATTCCACGGACATTGGCTTCGACGGCTGGACGCTGCATGGCGCATCCGGGGAGATCGAGAAGGACGGCAGGCGCATCCGGCTGCAGGATCAGCCGCTGCAGATCCTTCAGGCGCTGCTCGCGGCGCCCGGGGAGGTCGTGACCCGCGAACAATTGATTGCTCGTCTCTGGCCGAGCGGCGTCGTCGACTTCGAAACGAGCCTCAACACGGCCGTGCGCAAGCTCCGCGCGGCGCTCGGCGATGAAGCCGACACGCCGCGCTACATCGAAACGCTGCCGCGCAAGGGCTATCGATTCATCGGCACGATCAGCGCGCCGTCAGCGGCCGACATGGGCGTTGCGCCGCCTCCGGCCGCCCGCCGATCGAAAACGAAGGTCGCGCTCTGGATCTTGATCGGCGTCTTGCTGGTGGGCGCGGGCATCGCGATCGCGCCATCGCTCCGCCAAACGGACCAGGCGGCGTCGGGACCCATCACGTCGCTCGCGGTCCTGCCGTTCCGGCCCTTGCTGCCCGAGTCGCGCAATCCTGCGCTCGAGTTCGGCATGGCGGACACGCTCATCACCCAGTTGAGCAATCTGCCGGGAGTGAAGGTGAGTCCGCTGAGCGCCGTGCGGCCCTTCGACGCGACGGGTCAGGACCCGCTCGCCGCCGGCCGGAGCTTGCAGGTGCTTGCCGTGCTCGACGGCTCAATCCAGACGGACCGGCAGCGCGTGCGGGTGAGCGCACGACTCCTGCGGGTCGCCGACGGCAGCGCGCTCTGGTCGAGCCAGTTCGACGAGCCGGTGAGCGACATCTTCTCGGTGCAGGACGCGATCTCGAAGCAGGTCGTCGAGGCGCTCGCGGTCAAGCTCTCGCCGAGCGCGCAGCAGCGCATGCTCCGCCAGTCGACGACGAGCGCCGATGCCTACCAGGCGTATGTCAGCGGTCTCTACAAATGGCAGCGCCGCATGCCGGACGCCGAAGTCGATTTCGAGTCCGCGATCCGCGCGGACCCGAACTACGCGCTCGCCTGGACCGGCCTTTCGAGTGCGCTCACCGCGCAGGGCGTCTTCGGCTTCGCACCGCCCGACAGGATCTTCCCGCGGGCGAAGGAAGCTGCGCTCAAGGCGCGTGCGCTTGATCCGGAGCTCGCGAACGGTGACGTCGTACTCGGCCACGTGCTCGTGCAATACGAACGCCGGTACGCAGAAGGCGAGCAGCTCTATCTCAACGCGATCCGCAAGCAGCCGAACGATGCGCCGTCCTGGCAGCGGCTGTCGTTCGTCCATGCGTACCTCGGCCGCAAGGAAGAAGCGCTCAGCGACATGCAGCACGCGCAGGAGCTCGAGCCGACGACGCTCGCGATCAGCGTCAACGTCGGCCTCATGTTCTATCTCAACCGCTCCTACGACCAGGCGATCGCGCAGATCCATCGCGTGCTTGAGCTCGACCCGAAGTACGGATATGCCCATTCCCTGCTGGGCCGTGTGCTCATCGAGAAGGGCTACCTCGACGGCGCGTTGAAGGAGATCCAGGCGGGCTCGACGAATGTGCCGGGCGGCGAGGGCGATCTCGGCCGGGCTTATGCACGCGCCGGGCGCGCTGCGGATGCGCGTGCGGAACTCGCGCGGTTGAAACTGCGCGCCGCGGAGGGCTTCGGCGTTGCGTATGACATGGCGACCATCCACGCGGCGCTCGGGGAAAGGGCGCAGTCATGCGAGGCGCTTGAGCGCGCACTCGCCGATCACTCGCAGATGATCGGGTTCCTGCAGCTCGACCCGGCGATGGACAGCCTGCGCGATGCGCCGTGTTACGCGGCGATCGAGCGGCAGGTCGCGCGCCCGTAAATGGGGACATTCGCCATTTCCAGTGGCTGAACGAAAACTGAACCAAAACGGCCACTCTTATATATAGGGCTCAAACCCGGATGGGAGTACTTCGAAGTCGAGCGACGATCATCGCCGCTGGCTTGCTCGCCGCCCTGCCATCGCTCGGCGCGGACGCGATCACCATCGACGGCCGGCTCGACGAACCCGAATGGGCCGCGGCGCAGGCCTTCACCGATTTTCGCGTGACGGAACCCCTGACCGGCGAGTTGCCGCCGTATCGCACGGACCTCAAGCTCCTCGCGCGGCCCGACGGGCTCTACTTCGGCGTGCGCAGTGAAATCCCCCGCGACCAGCGCACGCATGGCCGTTCGCCGCGCGACGCCGAAGCCCTGGACGCGGACCCCATCATCCTGGTCGTCGACTTCGAGGGCCGCGGCCGCACGGCGTACGAATTCACGACGTCGATGAGCGGTTCGCAGCGCGACTCGGTCGTGTTGAACCAGACCACGAACTCGCGCGACTGGGACGCGGTCTGGTTCTCCGCGGTCACCGAAGACGATACCGGCTGGACGGCCGAGTTCCGCATTCCCTGGTCGGTCGCACCGGAAGGGGTCGTGAATGGCGACCAGCGCACGATCGGCTTCTACGCGTCGCGCTTCATCAAGAAAACCTCGACGCGCTATGCCTGGCCCGCGATCGAACTCTTCAAGCCTACCTTCGTACAGGAATTCCAGCGGGTCGAAGTGCCGCGCTACAAGACTTCCTCGCTCGACGTAGTGCCGTATGCCTCGGCGACGACGGATTTCCTCGATTCGTCCACGAGCCTGCGCGCCGGGCTCGACGTCACCTGGAAACCGAATGGCGGCAACCAGCTCACGGCGACGCTCAAGCCCGATTTCGGGCAGGTCGAGAGCGATGACCTGGTCGTGAATTTCTCGGCCATCGAGACCTTCTTTTCCGACAAGCGGCCGTTCTTCACCGAAGGCATCCAGCTCTTCGACCTGCGGCTGCCCGAGAACGCCAGGATGATCAACACGCGGCGTGTCGGCGGCGCACCGGACGCCGGGCCGGAGGGCGCGACGGAAGTGCTCGCCGGCGCGAAGTACACGGGCGGCAATGGCAGCAGCGAGTACGGTGTGTTCGCCGCGCTCGAGGAGGACTCGAGCGAAGCGGACGGCCGGCAGTTCGTCGCGGCGCGCTGGCATCGAAAGTTCGATGGTTTCAATGCCGGCTATCTCGGCACCTACGTCGATCATCCGACCATCGAGCGCGATGCGATGGCGCACTCCATCGATTTCGATTCGACGGTGGGCAACGGATGGACCCTGAACGCGCAGGCCATCGCAACCGATATTGAGGACGCGGCGCTCGCGACGGCGATGCCGGCGACCGACGGCAAGGGCTTCGGCGCGTGGACGACGCTGCAGTACCAGCCGGGCGGCAAATGGCAGGAAGCGCTGCGTTTCATCTGGTTCGACCGCGATTTCAACATCAACGACTTCGGCTACCTCGAGCGCGGCAATCTGCTGCAGGTCAATTCGGAAACCTATCTCTACCAGCGCAGCCATCCTCAGACGAGCATCCTGGCGACCACGAACTGGTACTTCAACGTGAAACTGCGCCGCAGCGATCGCGGCGACAACCTCAGCAACCGCGCTGAGCTTGGCTATTACTGGCAGTTCAAGACCGGCGACTCCATCTTCACGAGCTACTACGGCGAGTCGTCGGGGATCGACGATCTCCTGACGCGCGGCAACGGCAATGTGCGCCTCAACGCGCGCAGCACTTTCTACTCGGAGTACGAGAAAGCGGCGACCGGGCGCTTCCGGCTCTCCGGCAAGGCGACCCTCTACCAGGAAGGCATCAATGGCTGGTCACGGGAGCTGATCGCCAATCCGAAATATTTCCTGACGGAGACCTTGAGCCTGGGGCTCAAGGTCACGCTCACGGACAACGACGACTGGCTGATCTGGACGGGCGGGGCGCAGGTTGCCTCATTCAAGGCGCGTCAGTGGATCGTGGCGCTCGACGGCGCCTGGTATCCGTCCCTGAAACAGGAGCTGCGCCTCAAGGCGCAGTGGATCGGCCTGCGCTCGCATTTCCGCCAGGCCTACGACGTCGTGAACGATGCTGAACCGATTCCGAGCGGCGACGTGCTGCCGGATTTCTCGGTCGCGGGCGTCGGCTTCCAGCTGCGCTATCGCTACGAGATCGGGCCGCTCTCGGATTTCTATCTTGTCTACAACCGCGGCGGGAACCTCTTCGAGGAATCGGCGGAGTCGAGCTTCGGCCAGCAGCTCGGCGATGTCTGGAGCGACCCGACGAGCGATCAATTCCTGGTAAAGCTGCGCTACCGCTTCTAAAAAAGGGGACAGATTTATTTTCTCGAATATCTGGGCATCCGCACCAGATACGCGAGAAAATAAATCTGTCCCCTTTTTTCTTCAAGGGTAGAGGTAGGTCGTCTCGCGTTCGTCCGACATGCGCTGCACGCTCTTGCCGTCGTCGGAGAGATTCATCTCGATATGCTTCGAGATCGTGTAACGGTGCGTGACGAGGCCATCCGGTTCCGTCACGACCTCGGCATCGACGCTCACGGTCATCGCCTGCACGGATCCGGGCTTCGGCTTACCGTCCGTCGCTTTGCCGTAGACCTCGTTCGTCACGCGATCGAGGTCCTCGCCGTCGGGCTGCAAGTGCATCTGGATCACCGCGCAAACGCGGCTCACCCTCGCACGCACGCAGGGCTGCAGCTGCGTGATGGTATAGGTGCCGTGCATCGTGAGCTTCGGCTGCGCCTGTCCCGCGATCGGCAGCATCACGACGTCGTTGATCTGGTATTCGTTCCCCACGCGGGCGCGGACACCGATCCAGCGCGACACCCTGCGGTGCCAGTCCTCCGCAAGCCGGCCCTCCAGGCGTGGTTGCGCGGTCGCCGTCTCGATGTAGCGATCGAAGTTCGTCGAATCGGGCCGCGTCATGTGCTTGCGCTCGAAGGTGTCGCTCACATCCGCCCGGAGCGCGGCGCGCAGGGCGCCGACGTCCTGCAGGCCGACGAAGCGGCCGCTGTTCGAAACGAGAATGTCCGGTTCGGTGACGGCCCCGGTCATCCTCGCGAAGAGCTCGGATTCGTCGTTCGTCGGCTCGGGACTGAATCCCGTCAGCAGATGGCGCACCCGCAGATTCTCGCCGACGCCGTCCGTGACGAAAGTGAACCGGATGATCGAGCCGGGCACGCGCGCCGCCGTGCCGGAAACCTTCGTTTCACCGGTGCCGCTCAAGCCGGGCTCCCAGGCGAAGGCGAAGCTGACCGTCTTCGAATTGAGATCGGTGGCTTGCGCGGTGGCGGCCAGCGAACCGAGCAGGACGGCACAGATGCCAATGGCGGGTTTCATGTTGAGGTCTCCGTCAGAACTTCTCGACCCACGGCCGCAATTCCACTTCCCAGGTCCACGCGCTGCGCGGCTGCATGAGGACGTGCAGATAGTTCTCGGCGATGGCGTCCGGGTCAAGCATGGAATCCGGATGACCCGCAGGTTCGCTGCGCCCGGGGTTCTTGATCGCGCCGTCGATGACGAAGTGCGCGACGTGAATGCCCTGCGGCGCGAGCTCGCGCGCCATGCTCTGCGCAAGGCCACGCAGCGCGAATTTGCCCATCGCAAACGACGCGGATTGCGGGTAGCCCTTGATGCTCGCCGAGGCGCCGGTGAAAAGAATGGCGCCGAAACCCTTGCGCAGCATGCAGCGCGCCGCTTCCTGCCCCACCAGAAATCCGCCGAAGGCCGAAACGGCGAGCGCACGCTCGACATCGTCCGCATCGAGATCGACAAAGGGCCCGCGCACGCGGGCGCCCGCGTTGTACACGACCACATCCGGGGTGCCGATGCCCGATTCGAGACTGGCGAAGAGCCGGCGCACCTGGGTCGCGTCGCTCGAGTCGCAGGCGTAGGCCGTCGCGCCGAACTCCGTGCAGAGCTCGGCAAGCTTGTCGACGTCGCGTGCTGCAAGTGCGATGCCGAGGCCCGCTTTGTGGAAAGTACGGGCGAGAGAGGCGCTGAGGCCGGCGCCGGCGCCGACGATGAGGGCGGTGGAGTATTGCTGTTGATTCATCGGACGACTCTGCCTTTCTGGGGGTCGGTGTCTTTCCTCTGGGGCCATTCTAGGGCAGCAGGACCGCAACGTCGCGGGATGGCATGATGGAGTGAGAGCTGTCGCTCACCTCCGGCTCACCCCAGGCTCACCCCAGGCTCAACTCAGGCCCGACATGGAAACCAAGACGCTCGACGACCTGGCGCGCAGGCTCCGGCAATTCGCCGCCGACCGGGACTGGGATCAGTTTCACTCGCCGAAAAACCTCGCGATGGCGCTCGTCGCCGAGGCGGGCGAACTCGCAGCGGAGTTCCAGTGGCTCACGGAGGAGGAAAGCCGCGCGCCGAAAGCCGATGAGCGGGCTCGCATCCAGGCGGAGGCGGCAGACGTGTTCAACTATCTCGTGCGGCTCGCGGACAAACTCGGCATCGACCTGATCGCGGCCGCGCAGGAGAAGATTGCGGACAACGAACGCCGCTACCCGGTCGAGAAGGCCCGCGGCAGCTCGCGCAAATACACGGAGTACTGAGCCACGCCCGGGGGTTTTTACGCCTCGCCCGCGCGACCGGCGTAATCGTTACATCGCCGTCGCCGCGCGGCGACAGGTGAAGTCGTCGTTCAACGACAAGCGAAAATTATTTTTCCGCACCTGCTGCAACGTGTGCGAACGCGGCGTACGCTGATCCTGTCTACGGTTCGTTCCGATTTGCTGGGAGAACCAACATGAATCAGCTCTTCAAAGTATTCGCGACAGCTCTCATCGCCGTCGCGGTGAGTTCCTGCGGAGGCGGCAGCGGTTCAATGTCGATGACGACGGCGAACAGCTCTCCCGTCTCGACCATGGGCACGATCACCGCATTCGGCAGTGTCGTCATCAACGGCGTCCACTACGACATCAATAGCGCCGCCATCACGCGCAACGGCCAGGCGGTCACCCAGGCGGATCTGGCCGTCGGGCAGATTGCCCGCGTGCACGGCCGCAAGGACCGGAACGACCACAGCGGCCACGCCGACCATTGCGACGTGGACGATCAGCTCGTCGGTCCGATCACCTCGATCGACGCCGCGGGCGGCTCGTTCGTCGCGCTCGGCCAGACGGTCACCGTGGATTCCGGCACGTCGTTCAAGCGGGATCTTGCGGGCATCGGTGCACTCGTCGTCGGCGACATCGTCGAAGTGTCGGGTCTCGCCGCGGCGGATGGCCACATCGCCGCGACGCGCATCGAGCGCAAGAACTCCATCACCACGTTCCAGGTGATCGGAACCGTCGCCAATTTCGACGGCACGGCGCACACGTTCAAGATCAACGCGCTCACGGTCGACTTCACCACGGCGATGCTCAATGACTTCGCGAGCGGGCACCCCGCGGACGGCGATGCCGTCGAAGTCAAGGGCGCACCGTTCGACGCCACGACCACCACGCTCACGGCGACACGCGTATCACCCGAGGACGATGAAACGTCCGAGGCGGAGCACGGAGATGACGTCGAGCGCGAAGGCCTGATCACCCGCTTTGTCTCGGCGACGGACTTCGATGTCGCGGGCAAGCCGGTGACGACGACGGCTACGACGGTGTTCGAGGGTGGTGTCGTCGCCGATCTCGCGCTCAACGTGCGCGTCGAGGCGGAAGGCACGCTCGACGCGAACAACGTGCTGGTGGCCGACAAGATCGAGATCAAGAAGGCGGGCATCGCCGAACTCAAAGGCAATGTCACTGCGGTCGACGCCACCGCGGGTACCGTGATGCTGCTCGGCATAACGGTCACCGTGACTGGCGACACGCGCCTCGAGGACAAGAGCGACGCGGATGTCGATCACTTCACCCTCGCGGATCTCGTGGTGGGCGACACCGTGGAAGTGCGCGGCTTCGAGAACCCGATCGGGAGCGGCGCCGTCACGGCAACGCGCCTCGAACGCGAGCGGCCGAAGACGACGGTCATCGTCGGCGGCTTCTTCCAGCCGACGACGGCGCCCCAGTTCACGATCCTCGGCGTCACCATCGATGCGACCAACGCGACCTTCACGAGGGACTGGCATCATTCCCTGACGTCCGATGAGTTCTTCGCGGCGGCGCCGGGCAAGGTGGTGTTCGTGAGCGGAACCTTGAACGGCACGACGGTGATGGCCGACAAGGTGTTCCTCGCGAGCCACGAGGACTGCGGCGATCGCGACGATGACGACGACGGTGACGAGGACGGCGGCGACTGAAAGCCGTCGCCTCCGGAACCTCTGGGTTGCGGGGCGCCGTGCAGTCGGACTGCCGGCGCCCCGTTCTTTTTCGAAGTCAGCGATTACGGGCGGGCGGGAAGGGCGCGAACGCGAGGTCGTCGTTCCAGAAGCGGTTTTTCTCGCCGCAGTCGATCACGTTCTTCTGGCACAGCGTCTCGCGCCATTCGTACTTGAGGAAGACACGCGCGCTGGCGCGCGGCTCGGATTCGAAGTCGATGCGCGTAACCGGCTCATGGCGCTGCTCGCCGAAGCCGGTGCCGGGCTCGGCATCCTTCTTGTCGGCCTGCGAGCGCGCCAGTTCACCTGATGCGTTGCTGCTCACGGACGGCGCGGGCTCGCGCGCGTCTTGCTCTTCCTTCGCATCCGGCGCGATGCTGAGTTTCGGCTGGTAGCGCTGCTTTTCGCGATACGCCGCCACGGCGATCACGCCGCGCGCCGAGCGATCGCCGAAAGCCTCCGCGTAGGAGTTCTGCCATTCGGTGAAGAAGAATTCGTGCACGTCCGCGAGGCTCGTGCGCCAGCCGGAGTAGTCCTGCGATTCATACGGTCCGAGGATGTACATCGGTTCGCTGCGCTCGAGCTCCGACTTCGCGCCGGAGATGATGTTGCGGCCGTCGACCGCCACGACCACCGCCACGCGCTGGCCGGTGCAATTGCGCACGCGAATGCGATAAGGCGCATTGCGTTCGGCCTGCAGGTACGCCCGGAATGCGGAGCCGCCCTGGCTCACCGGGAATTGCTCGAACGCGGTCCCGTTCGCGTTGACGATTTCCACGGACACGTCGCGGCTGCGCGCGCTCGCTTGCGCGGCGGGTATCAAGCCAATCGCCATGAGCGCCGCGACGGCCGTCCACTTGTGATTCAACATATGCAGTCTCCATGCGGCCCGAGCTGGGCATCGGGTCAATGGAACGCAGCCCGGCACGCGCCGGGTTCAAACGGGGTAGATGGTTTCGCTCGCGAGCAGCTCGAGTTCGAGCTTTCGGGCGAGATCGTGATTGACGAGGCGCTGGAGCGTCATGCGCAGCTCCGGTCGCTGATCGAGAAATGAGCGCAGGCTCGCGAGTGGCCAGTCGATATAGCGGCCGGGCCCGGCGAAGGACGCGCTGACCCCGGACGGATTGCCGGTGAATGCCAGGGCCGTGCCGATGATGTAACCGGGCTTGAGCGTTGCAAGGTGTTTCGCACCTCGTCTCACATCGAGCAGCCCCTCGGTGGCGATGCAGATGGACGACGACGGGTCCCCTTCAACGAGCAACCGGTCGCCGGCGGCCGCGGTCTTCCATTCGCCGATGAGCGTGAGGGACAGGAACTCGCGTGGCCGCAGTGCGTGGAAACCGAGGTCGTAGAGTTTCTGCTCCTCGGCGGAAAGGACCACGGGCCGCCTTTCCAGATAGATTCGCGCGATCTGGTAGAGGTTGATCACCGTGAACACGGCGCCCCAGAAAACCGGCGGCCAGAGGACAACCGCCTGGGCCAGGTAATACGGCATGACCGTGATGGCGGCGGCGACGGCAAACCACCGCAACCACAACATGTTCCGCACGGAATACGACGCCAACATGAGGACGTTCGAGGAATGGACGAGGAGATCGACGGGCTGGAAGTTCATACCGGCCTCCTGGGGGCGAGGTGTGCTAACTCATTGAAAAGACTGGTGGCTCAGCGAATCATCGGGCCGCCTGGCAGGGCTCTCGGGTAGAATCCCGCGTCCTCCCGCGAGGCCGGGACCCTCAGGTTCCGGCCTGGCAACAAGAACATTGCGACGACTCGACGGCCATGGCTCTCTCGCCCTACCAGCAGCTCGAACAGGAATTCCGGAAGCTCCACGCCTTCCGGGGTGCCCTGAGCCTATTGCGCTGGGATGCCGCCGTCATGATGCCGCGCGGCAGCGCTGATGTACGGGGCGAGCAGATGGCGGTGCTCGAGACCGAGTACCACGCGATGCTGACGGCGCCGAAGATCTCGCGCCTCCTGGATCGGGCGCTGGCGAACACGGCCCAGCTCGAGGACTGGCAGGTCGTGAACCTGCAGCGCATGAAGCACCAGCGCGATCACGCGATCGCGACGCCCGTCGGGCTCATCTCGCGGCTCGCCAAGGCGACCGCGCGCGCGGAAGTGCAGTGGCTCGAAGCACGCGAACAGAAGAACTTCGCGGCCTTCGCGAAGCACCTCGAGGAAGTTGTCAAGCTCGTGCGCGACAAGGCCCAGATGCTGGGGCAGGCGCTGAACCTCTCGCCCTACAACGCGCTGCTCGACGGATTCAGCCACGACATTACCGTGGAAGTGATCGACGACATCTTCAAGGGACTCGCGCGCCGGCTGCCGAGCCTCATCAAAGAGGTCCTCGTGCACCAGATGGAACATCCGGCGCTCATTCCGACCGGCAAGTTCGCGGCCGGCAAGCAGAAATCGCTCGTCACGGAGATGATGAAGGCCGTCGGCTTTCCGTTCGATCGCGGCCGCCTCGATGAGAGCGAGCATCCATTTACCGAAGGCGTGCCGGGCGACATCCGCGTCACGACCCGTTTCGACAATGCCGACGTGTTCACGGGGTTCCTCGGCGCGCTGCACGAAACCGGCCACGCGATGTACGACCTCGGGCTCCCGCAGGAATGGCGCGACCAGCCGGTCGGCCGCGATCGCGGCATGGCGCTCGAGGAAAGCCAGTCGCTGCTGCTGGAAATGATGGTCGGCCGCAGCCGTCCGTTCCTGCATTACCTGCGGCCGCTCCTCGAGAAGCACTTCAGCGTCTCGGGCCCGGAGTGGGAGATCGAGAACATCTATCGCCACCTGATCTCGCTGCGCCGCGGCTCGATCCGGGTCGATGCGGACGAGCTCACCTATCCGCTTCACATCATGTTGCGCTACGAGCTCGAGCAGCAGCTCCTCTCGGGCGAGCTTGCCGTGAAGGATCTCCCGGAAGCCTGGAACGCCGGCATGGACGCCAAGCTCGGCGTGCGCCCGGCGAACGATGCGGAAGGCTGCCTGCAGGACATCCACTGGGCCGTCGGCTCGTTCGGCTACTTTCCCTCGTATGCGCTCGGCGCGATGATCGCGGGGCAGCTCTACGAGGCGATCCTCGCGGACGTGCCGGGCATCGAAGACGAATTCGCGAGCGGCAAGTTCACGTCGCTGTTCGAATGGCTGCGCAAGAACGTGCACGGCCTCGGCGCGAAGTTTTCCGTGCAGGAGCTCATCAAGAACGCGACCGGCAAGCCCCTGACCGCCGCGGCGTTCCTGCGCTATGCCGAAGCGAAATACCTGGAGCCGCGCGCAGGCACGGCGTAGGAGGCTCGACATGCGGGCTCGACGACTCATCGCATTCGCGTTGGCGCTCCTCACGGGGGCGGGCATCGCCTCGGCACACGATCACTGGCTGAGCGCGGATCAGCTCAATCTCGCACCCGGCGACAAGCTGACGCTCCACTTGCAGCTCGGCGAAGATCTGCAGTCGCCGCAGGAGCAGCTGCTCGTCAGCAAGGACGTCGAGCGCTTCGAGCTCTTGCACGGCAACGTCGTCGACAATCTCTTCGAGCAGGGCCACGACGGCGGCAAGCCCCTCTGGTCGCAGGCCCCCGACTTCGAAGGCGAGTTCCTCGCGGTGATGACGCGCGGCCGCCAGCAGATCGAACTCGAACGACAGCAATTCATCAGCGAACTCGCCGAGGAGCAGGTTTCCGGCATCACGCCGACGAGCCGGCCGATGCAGCGCCTGCGCTACTGGCGGTTCCTGAAGCTCCTCGGGCGGATCGGTGGGGACGAGGAGGGGAGCCTCCATCACCGTTTCATCGGGCAGCAGCTCGAGCTCGTGCTCATCCAGAACCCGGTGCTGCTGAAGCCGGGCGATGAGGAGATCGTGCAGCTCTATCTCGAGACAAAGCCGCTCCCGAACCAGGTGGTGTTCGCCCTGCATCGCGACGGCGACAAGTTCACCAGGCTCATGTCGACGACCGATGCGCGCGGCGTTGCGCGTTTTCGGCTGAACGAACCGGGTGTCTGGGTCGTACGTACCGTTTATCTTCGCGCCTGCAAGAAATGCGGCGACGCGGATTGGGAAGGCTTCTGGTCTGACTATACTTTCGAGCTGGGGCCATGACCTCAGCCCAGCGCGGCACGCTCGCGCTCGTCTTCACGGCGGCCTGCGCCGTTGCGGTGTTTTTCGCGCCGGCCTTCGGGCAACCGCCCAGCTATCACGATTTCGCCGATCGGCGCGCGCTCCTCGGCGTACCGAATTTCGGCGACGTCGCCTCGAACCTGCCATTCCTCGCCGTCGGTGTTGCGGGACTCTGGGCCATCCGGCGCGGGGGGCGCGCGGTTTTCATCGAGAATGAAGAACGCTGGCCGTATGTCTTTTTCTTCGTCGGCGTCCTCCTGACCGCGTTCGGCTCGTCCTGCTACCACCTCGCGCCGGGTAACGGCCGGCTCGTCTGGGACCGGTTACCGATCACGATGGCGTTCATGGGCTTGATCGCCGCGCTCGTGGCGGACCGGGTCAGCGTGCGGTTCGGCCGCACGCTCACGTTGCCGGCCGTGGTCGTCGGTCTCGCAAGCGTCTGGTACTGGCAATGGACCGCGGCGCGCGGGGCCGAAAACCTGATGCCCTATCTCATCCTGCAGGGCTACACGATCGTCATGGTGCTGATGCTCGCCGTGCTGTATCCGTCGCGCTACACCGAGGGGTCGATGATCTATGGCGTTTTCATCTGGTACGCCCTGGCGAAGCTCCTCGAGTTCGGCGATCGGGCGGTGTTCGGCGCCGGCGGACTCGTGAGCGGGCATACGCTGAAGCATCTCGCCTCCGGACTTGCCACCTTCTGGGTCTTGCGTATGCTCACGGCCCGCCGTGCGCTCGCGGCTGGAGCGATACCCGCATGAATGCCGTCCTCGAGGAACGACCGTCGAACAATGCGAAGCGCCTCGAAGCGCGCCTGCGCGGGCTCGTCGGCAAGGCGATCGCCGATTTCCGGATGATCGAGGAGGGCGACCGGGTGATGGTCTGCCTCTCGGGCGGCAAGGATTCGTACACGCTGCTCGACATGCTGCTCTCGCTCAAGCGCAGCGCGCCGGTCTCGTTCGAGCTTATCGCCGTCAATTTGGACCAGAAGCAGCCGGGGTTTCCCGCGCATGTGCTGCCGGACTACCTGAAGGCGCTCGGCGTGCCGTTTCACATCATCGAGCAGGACACCTACAGCGTCGTGAAGCGCGTGATCCCGGAGGGCAAGACGACCTGCGGGCTTTGCTCCCGGCTGCGGCGCGGCGCGCTCTACCGCTACGCGTCGGAAAACGGCGTCACCAAGATCGCGCTCGGCCACCATCGCGACGATATCGTCGAGACCCTGTTCCTGAATCTCTTTTTCGGCGGTCGGCTCAAGGCGATGGCGCCGAAGCTCAAGTCCGACGACGGCAAGCACGTCGTGATCCGGCCGCTCGCCTATGTGAGCGAGCGGGACATCGAGCGCTACCTGCGCACGCGCGAATTTCCGATCATTCCCTGCGATCTTTGCGGCTCGCAGCCGAACCTGCAGCGGGTGCAGATCAAGAAGATGCTGGCGGACTGGGAGCGCGACCATCCGGGGCGGGTGGCGAGCATTTTCTCGAGCCTGCAGAACGTCGAGGTCTCGCACCTCGCCGACCCAAGGCTGACGGAAAAGGGGACATCGGAAAAGGGGACAGATTTATTTTCCTGCGGAAAAGGGGACAGATTTATTTTCTCTCATATCTGGGGCAAACGCCCCGATTCGGATGAAAATAAATCTGTCCCCTTTTCCGCAGGAAAATAAATCTGTCCCCTTTTCCGATGTCCCCTTTTCCGTCAGTCGCGGCCGTCGTCGGACATGCCGAGGACGCGTTCGTGGGCGGTGAACTGGCTGCACCACTCGTCGAGCTTCGCATAGCGCTCGGAGTGTGCTTTGCGGAAAGCCTCGTAGGCGGGGCGTGAACGCCAGGCGTCGACGGTCGCGAACTGCCTGGGGTCGGAGGTCGAGCGGTAGAGTTCGGTGCTGATGTAGTCGGGGCTCGAGCGGAAGAACTGCACCCACTCGCCCTCCGGCCCGTAGACTTGCTCGAACTCGGCGAGCCGCTCGGAACGGACTTCGTATTGCCAGACGATGCGGTACATGGACGTTCGGCTCCGGCCCGGGTTGGCGCCGTTATAATGCAGGGCGCACAAATTAACAGGAACAAATGAGCGATTCACGCACGGCCGCGGTTATCGCCTCCCTTACGCCCCCGATCGCGAGCAGCTATTGGGTCGAACCGGAGCGCCTGCTGGCGGGCGAGCATCCGTTCGCGCTCGATCGCCGGGAAACCGAGCGCCGGATAGGGGCCATCCTCGCGGCCGGCATCAACTATTTCGTCGACCTCACCCAGCCGGGCGAAGTCGACGACTACGACACGCTGCTGCCGGCCCGCACCGCGACCGGCAAGCCCGTGATCTATGTGCGCAAGCCCATCGTCGATCACGATGTCCCCGCCGAACGCTTTCACATGGCGGAAATCCTCGAGTATCTCGGCCGCGCGCTCCACCTGGGCAACAATATCTACCTGCACTGCCGGGCCGGCATCGGGCGGACCGGCACCGTGGTCGGCTGCCACCTCGTCGAGCGTGGCGCCACGGGCGTCGCGGCCCTCGAACGCCTGAACGTGCTCTGGCGCGCGAACGCCCGCTCGCAGCTCTTCCCGACCGTCCCGGAAACACCGGCGCAGACCGAGTATGTCCGTACCTGGCGTCCCGGCATCTACGAAGAGGATCTCGGCGGCCAGGTCGGGCTCGATGTCGCGAAGAATCTTCGCGACCGCTTTCACGGCGCGCTCGTCGGGCTTGCCGTCGGCGATGCGCTCGGCGTGAGCGTGCAGTATCGAAAGCCGGGCACCTTCACGCCGCTCGGCGACGTGATCGGCGGCGGTCCCTTCGAATTGCCACGCGGTGCCTGGAGCGACGACACGGCAATGGCGCTTTGCCTCGCCGACAGCCTCCTCGAGCGCAACGGTTCCGATCCCGCGGACCAGGTGAGCCGCTACCGGCGCTGGCAGCTCGAAGGCTACCTCTCCTCGACCGGTCAGTGCGTCGGCATTACCGCCGCGGTATCCAAGGCGCTTGCCACCGCGCAGTGGAGCGGCAAGCCGCATTCCGGGTCGCACGATCCCTCGCGCCTCGACAAGGAAGCGCTCACGCGGGCCGTTGCGCCGGCGCTGTTCGCGTTCGCGACACCGTCAGCCGCAATCGACCTGGTGGTCGAAACCGCGCGCACGACTCACCAGGCGCCGCTCGTGCTCGACGCCTGCCGCTACTTCGCGGGCCTCCTGATCGGCGCGTTGAGCGGCATTTCCAAGCAGAAGTTGCTCGCCGCGCCGTTCGAGCCGGAAGCCGGTCTCTGGAAGCGGCTGTGGCTCAAGGCGCCGGTGATCGACGCCGCCGTGGCATCCCGAAATCCGCCCGAGGCTGGAGGCGGCGGCAACGTGCTCGACGCCCTGCAAGCGGTTCTCTGGGCCTTCGGCAAGTCGCGCAATTTTCGGGAAGGCGCCCTGCTTGCGGTGAACCTCGGCGGTGACGCGGACGTCACGGGTGCCCTGTACGGGCAGCTCGCGGGCGCGCACTACGGCGTCGCGTCGATTCCAGCCACGTGGCGTGCCGCGGTGCTGCGCCGGGATGTGATCGAGGGGCAGGCCGACCGCCTGCTTGCCGTCGCGCTCGCGGGGCTCGAGACATGAAGCGCCGCGCCTGGACCCGCCTGCCGGATGCCGAGCTCCTCAAGCTGCGCTTCTGCGACCTCAAGCTGAAGCTCAAGGGTACGCGCGTCGCGCCGAAGATCCGCAAGCTCTACGCGGAGCTCGATGCGCGCGGGCTCGAGTTTCATCCGCACTGCTGGCTCGCGGAAGAGTGGTTCTCGCCGGACGGCATTCCCGGCATCGCAATCCCTTTCTATCTGGCGCATCCGCGCCTCGAGCGGCTCGAGCGCCACCTCATGCGCGAAGTCGAGGGCGGCAACAGCAACTGGCTGATGCGCATCCTGCGCCACGAAGCCGGCCACGCGCTCGACACCGCATTTCGACTGCGACGCAAGCGCCTCTGGCGCGAAGTCTTCGGCCCCGCATCGCTTCCGTATCCGGACAGCTACCGGGCGCGGCCGGGGAGCCGGCGCTTCGTGCAGCATCTCGGCGCCTGGTACGCCCAGAGCCATCCGACGGAGGATTTCGCCGAAACCTTCGCGGTGTGGCTGAAGCCCCGCTCGCGCTGGCGCGCGCACTACGCCGACTGGCCGGCGATCGAGAAGCTGGAGTTCGTCGAGCAGGCCATGCAGGAGCTGCGTGGACGGCGCGCCAAGGTGCGTTCACGCGACGAGATCGAACCGCTGCGCACCGATACGCGCACGCTCGCGCAGCACTACCGGCGGAAAATCCAGCGCTACCGGCGCATGCGCCGCAGCCTCGCGGACCAGATGATCCGGCGCATCTTCGGCACGCCGCGCGATTCGCGCCGCGCGCTGCCGGCGGCCACCTTCGTGCGCCGGATCAAGCCGGACCTGCTGCGCCTCGTGCGCACGCGGTCGGCTGCGAGCGACTATGCGATTCACCAGGCACTTCGCCTCATCGTCGAGCGCTGCGTCGCGGGCCACCTGACGGTGAATGTCTCGGCGCGGGCGGCGCGGCGCAATGTGCTGTGGCTGTCGCTGCGCCTGCTGAAGTTCCTCGAGCAGAGCGCCGGCCCCCGAGTAGCGGTATGACAGTTGCTGTATGACAATTGCCGTATGACAGTCGCCCGATGACAGTCGCCCGATGACAGTCGCCCGATGACAGTCGCCCGATGACAGTCGCCCGATGACAGTCGCCGTATGAAAAAACTGCGCGCCCTCGTGCTCATGCACGAAAGCCTGGTACCGCCGGAATCGCTAGAGGGACATACGCCGGCCGAGATCGAGGAGTGGCGCACCGAATTCGACGTGATGACGCACTTGCGGTCCGCCGGCCACGAAGTCAGGGCGCTCGGCATCCTCGACAGCCTGACGGAGCTGCGCTCGGCGATCCAGGACTGGAGGCCGGACATCGCCTTCAACCTGCTCGAGGAATTCAACGGCGTCGTCACCTATGACCAGCACGTCGTCGCGTATCTCGAGCTCATGCAGCAGCCGTACACGGGCTGCAATCCGCGCGGACTGACCCTCTCGCGCGACAAGGTGCTCTCGAAGCAGCTCCTCGCCTATCACCGCATCCCGACGCCGCAATTCCTGCTCTTTCCGCGCGGGCGGCGCGTGCGCGTGCCGCGCAAGCTCGAGTATCCGCTGTTCGTGAAATCGGCGACGGAAGACGCGTCCGTCGGCATCGCCCAGGCCTCGGTGGTCGAGGACTCCTCGCGCCTCACCGAGCGCATCCAGTTCATCCACGAGCAGACCCAGACCGACGCGCTCGTCGAGGAATACATCGACGGCCGCGAGCTCTACGTCGGCGTGATCGGCAATGATCGCCTGACCGTGCTGCCGGTGTGGGAAATGACTTTCGGTTCGCTGCCGGAGAACCTGCCCGCGATCGCGACGCGCAAGATCAAGTGGGATCCGAAGTACCAGGCGAAGTACGGCATCACGACACGCGCCGCGGCGGATCTCGACCCGGCGGTGAACCAGGCGCTGATCCACCAGTCGAAGCGCATCTACAAGGCGCTGCACCTCACCGGGTACGCCCGCATGGATTTCCGGGTGCGGCCCGACGGGCGCGTCTACGTGCTCGAGGCGAACGCGAACCCGAACCTCACGGCCGAAGAGGACTTCGCGGAGTCGGCACTCTCGGCCGGCCTCCGGTACGATGAGCTGCTGCAGAAAATACTGTCGCTCGGCGTGAACTACCGGGCGGCTTGGAGACAGGACGCATGAAGCGCACGATGACCGCGGCCATCCTTGGACTCTGCCTCGCGCTCGCCGCGGCGTCGGTGCTCGCCAAGAATCCGAAGCTCAAGGACGGCGACGTCGAACTCCTGTCCGACTGGCTCGGCGGCATCTACGACAGCGTGGCGCTGGCCGACGGGACGGCGGGCGATGGCCACATGCTCATCGTCGAGCGCATTTCATCGCCCATGATCAGCTGGCACGTGTTTTACGTCGAGGAAAGGGACGCGACGGGCACGGTGGTGGCGGAGCAGCTCGTGAGCCTTGAACTCGCCAGCGACAAGCGCTCGATCGTCCAGCAGAGTTTCTCGTTCAAGGATCCGCAACGCTGGCATGGCGGTCTCGAGCGGCCGGACATCTTCAAGTCGATCATCGCCGACGACCTGCTGATGGCGACCGGCTGCGAGGTCTTCTGGCTGCGCGAGGCGACGGGCTATGCCGGGCACTCGCAGGCCGGACTCTGCCGGCTGCGCTCGCGCGCCACCGGCCTCTCGATGCAGGTCGACATCGTGACGAAGATTTCCCCGGCCGAGTACTGGTACGGCCAGCGCCGCTTCAGCAAGCGCGCCGCGGGCGTTCAATAACCAGCGCCGCGCGTCGCATCCCACAACGCAAGGGAAGGCGAAAAAGGGGACAGACCCCTTTTCGCGCTGCGCGGACTAGCGAAAAGGGGTCTGTCCCCTTTTTCGCTCCTCCTTCGCCCCCCTTCCCTGAAAAAAAAGGGCGGCGACGCGCGACGCGTGACCGCCCATGACTTCCGGGGTATGAAGAAATCAGTTCTTCGGCGGCTCGACGCGCACCGGGATGTAGATCTGGCCGTTCTCGCGCTGCACGAGGAGCGCCACCGTCTTCGCGCTCTTGCCCGTCGCCGCCGACAGATCCGCAACGCTCGAGACCTTGCTGCCATTCACGCCGAGGATGATGTCGCCCGGCTGCACGCCGGCGCGGGCTGCAGGCCCCGACACGTCTTCGACCAGGAGCTTGCCTTCCGTTTCCGCCTGCTCCTGCTCGTCCGCCGTCAGCGGGCGCACGGACAGGCCGAGCTTGTTCGGCTCCTGGCGGAGCGATGTCTTCGCCACTCGCTCCGGCGTTTCCTGCAGTTCCGCGACCTTGACGTCGAAGTTCTTCTTCGCGCCCTTGCGGAACACCTCGATGTTGGCGGTGCTGCCGGGCTTGAGGCCGGCAACGATCGTCGGCAGGCCGGTCGACCGATCGACGTCCGTGCCGTTGACCTTGAGGATCACGTCACCGGGTTCGATGCCGGCCTTGGCCGCCGGCCCATCCTTCTCGACCGAGCTCACGAGCGCGCCGTGCGGGCGGTCGAGGCCGAAGGATTCCGCGAAGTCCTGGTTGACGTCCTGGATGGTGACGCCGATGCGGCCGCGGCTCACCTTGCCGTACTTCACGAGCTGGTCCTTCACGCCGACCGCCACGTCGATCGGGATCGCGAACGAGATGCCCATGTAGCCGCCGCTCTGGCTGTAGATCTGCGAGTTGATGCCGATCACTTCGCCGCGCATGTTGAAGAGCGGGCCGCCGGAATTGCCGGGATTCACGGGCACGTCCGTCTGGATGAACGGTGTGTAGTTGTCGTTCGGCAGGGCGCGCGAGGTCGCACTCACGATGCCGGCGGTGACGCTGTTCTCGAGCCCGAAGGGCGAGCCGATCGCGACCACCCACTCACCCGGCTTGATCTTGCTCGGATCGCCGAGCGTGACCGTCGGCAGGTTCTTCGCATCGACCTTGATCACGGCGACGTCGCTCTTGCGGTCGATGCCGACGACCGTCGCGGAGAGCTCCCGGCGGTCGTTCATTCGCACCGTCACTTCGGAGGCGTCCGCGACGACGTGGGCATTCGTCAGGATGTAGCCGTCGGAGCTGATGATGAAGCCCGAGCCGAGGCCGCGGCTCGGCTGCTGCTGGCCGCGGGGCGCGCCGCGGAAGCGCTTGAAGAAGTCATAGAACGGATCGTCGGGGCTCAGGTTCGGGCCGCCGAAGTCGACGGTCGGCTGCAGCTTCTCGATGACGCTGACATTCACCACCGCTGAGCCGTAGCGGTCCACGAGCACGGTGAAGTCGGGAAGCGAGCCGGAATAGTTGACGGCGGGGCCGGGAGCGGCGGCCGCGGCAACGGCGGGCGCGCTGTTGCCCGGTTTGGCCGCGGGCGCATCGGTCGTCGAAGCCTGCGAACAGGCGGAGACCAGCAGGGCGGTGAGTGTGAGCCCTGCGAGATTCTGTGAAAAAAGCTTCATGTTCAAAGTCCTGCGGATCGGTTTATGCGGTGGAGGCGCATCAGCGCCTGTCCGTAGACATTGGCTGCCCCGCCAAGGTTCAGTTGCGGACGATGGATTGTGGCATAGCCGACTGCGGCAAGCCCTCGAGGATGATGCGGGCGAGGTTCTCGTAGTCGCCACCGAAATGATGGCCGCCGGCGAGCTTCACCACGCTGAAGTCGCCCGGCGCGAGTTCCGGGCAGATCGAGTCGTCGTCGTCCTCGCCGTAGATGCAGGCGACGGAGTTGCCGCGCAGCTGCCGGGCCTCCGGCAGGATCGGCATGCCGCCGGTCGGCGTGCCGAGCCAGTGCGAAACATGAAACTCGAAGAACGCTTCGTGGCCGGGGCCCAGCATCGCCGTGTGCGCGACATGCGCGCGCGTTTCAGGCGAAAGCCGATTGACCATGAAGGGCAGCGTGTCGGCGCCCTGCGAATAGCCGACGAGAATCACGCGATCGCGCTTCCACGCCGCCGCATAGTGATCGATCACGCGTCCAAGATCGCGGCCGCTTTCATCGGGCGTGCGCGCCGTCCAGAAATACTTGAGCGAGTCCCAGCCGACGACCGGAATTCCCCGCTGCGCGAAGGCGGTCGACAGGTCGCGATCGATGCTGACCCAGCCGCCGTCGCCGGAAAGAATGATGGCGAACTCCCTGCGCCCGGTGGTTTCGGCGGGCACTTCGACGAGCGGCAGGTCGCTCACCGCGGGCGGCAGCACCGGGGTCGCGGCGACGCGGCGTGCCGCAATGCGCCGATAGGCCTCGCGGTACTGCGGCATCCAGTTGCGTTCGACGGAATAGCCATGACCGACGTGCGGCAGCATCACGAGTTCCGCGCCCGGCACCTGCGCCACGAATGCCTGGGTCGGACCGGGCAGGCAGACCTGGTCGATCGCGCCCTGCAGTGCGATCCAGCGGCCCTTGATGTGGGAAGCCGGCATCAGGTTGAAGCCGTTGTGCTTCGGCAGTGGCTCCGACGCAAGGCCTGATCCCTTGCAGAGCGGCCGCTTCACCTCGAGGTCGGGACAAAAGCCAAGGCTCAGAGCGCCCACGAAAGTGCCGAGCGGCGCCTGCGCAAGCGTGCCGTAAACGAGCGTCGCGCCCGAGGAGTAGCCGACGAGGATGGGCTCGCGATAGTGCTTCAGGCCGTATTTCGACTCGAGCACGTGGCCGAGCCGCTCGAAGTCCACGTCCGGCGTCGAACAACTGGCCTGCGATTCGTTGAGGGCGGCCAGGTAACGCGTGATGTCGACACCGGCGACGAGCGCGCCCTCATCGGCCAGCGCTTGCGCCATGCCGACGACGCCCAGGTTCCAGCCGCCATCGCCGGAGACGAAGAGCACGACTTCCTCTGGTTCGCTGGCCGCGGGATAGACCGTGACCTTGCCGAAGCGCGGCAGCTCGAAGGTCGACGGCTCACGCGCGCTTGCCACCTGGGCGAGTGATGCGAAGACACACACGGCAATCGCGAGCAGTTTCTTCGTCATGCCGCGGTGGCCGCCGTGGGACTCGTGGGAATGATCTCGCGCGATCCGCCGGAGATGAGCCCGGTCACGTCGAGCAGGATCCGGGGCAGCGCGAGCCCGCCGGGGGCCGCGAGAAAACGCGGGCGCCATTCCGGCAGGAATTTCTCCTTGTAGCGCTTGAGCCCCTCGAAATTGTAGAAGTCATCGCCCCAGCGGTACACCAGCCGCCCGAATTTGTGCCACGCCGGCGCGAGGCGGCGATCCTCGAGCCCGGCGAGCGGTGCCATGCCGAGATTGAACCACTTGTAGCCGCGCGCCTTGCCCCAGAGCATGAGCTCGACGAACAGGAAATCCATCACGCCCTTCGGCGCATCGTCGGCATAGCGCATGAGGTCGACGGACAGTTCTTCGCAGCCCGCGGTTTCCCACAGATTCGCAAAGGCGACGATGCGGCCTTCGCGGCGCACGAGCGCGGCCGGGAGCGTGGACAGATAGCGCTCCGAGAAGAAGCCGAGCGAGAAACCCTTCTCCACTTCGTGACGCGACGCGAGCCACGAGTCCGACACGCGCTTGAGCTCGCCCATCTGGCGCGCCACCTCGCCCGGCAGGATCGTCGAAAATTCGACGCCTTCGCGCGCGACCTTCCGGTGCGATTGCCGCAGGTGCGCGCGCGGCGAGCCGTCGAGCGAGAAGAGACCGAGGTTGACGCGCGCTTCCTCGCCGAGCTTGCTGAAGCCGAGGCCGAGATCGACATAAAGCGGCAGGTGGTCGGGGCTCACCTGGTAGAAGACGGGCCAGGCACCGAAGCGATCGCAGCGCTCGCGGTAGTCCCAGGCGAGTTCCTCGAACTCCGTCGGCGGTCCGATGGGATCGCCCATGGCGACCCAGCTGCGCCCCGAGATGCCGTACATGATGAAGGCGTTGCGCCGCTCGCTGAAGAGCAGATGTTTGTCGCCGAGGAGCGCGAGATGCGCGGCGCTGTCGGTCGAGCGGCCGATGACGGATTCCGCGGCGGCGAGCGATTCCTCGCTCACGCTCACCGTCCGCGGACGCGCCGGCCGCAAGAGCCGCCACAGCCCGAAGAACCCGGCAAGCATGATGACGAGCAGGCTTGCCCGGAGCACGCGCGGCGCATTCGCATCGAAGGCGAAACGCCACCAGAGGTCGCTGTTGTAGGCGACATGCCGGTGGGCGATGAGCCCGAGCCAGATCGAGGTCGCGATCGCGACGAACACGCTGGCGGACCAGCCGGCGGAGAAGCGCTCCTCGAGGAACGAAGCGCGGCGATGGAACTGCTCCCGCGCCGACACGAGCGCGGCCAGCATGATGCTGAGCACGACGGCCTCTTCGTAGTCGAGTCCCTTCAGGAGCGAGGCGAAGATGCCGGTGACGAGCACCCACAGGGTCACATGCCAGGCGCCGTCGAGGCGGAGCGAGAGGCCGCGCGCGAGTATGAGGAGGCCGACGCCTGCGGCGCTGCCGACGAGGTGCGAGAGTTCGAGCACCGGCAGCGGCAGCACGCCGTGCAGCATGCGCAAGCGCTCATCGAGCGCGGGCGTCGCTCCCGAGAACAGCAGCACGACGCCGCCCGCGAAAGTCATCAGCGCAATGCCTTGTGGCGTGAGGCTCGCGAGCCAGCGGCGGGTCGCCACGCCCGCGTTCAACATCGTCGCGCGATGCCGCCAGGCCTCGTGCCCCACCATCGCGGCGAGCGACAGGAGGAACGGCAAAACGTAATAGATGACGCGGAACGCGAGCAGCGATCCGAGGAGCGAGCGGGTCGGGACATCCGGCATGAGCAGGAGCAGCACGGACTCGAAGACTCCGAGCCCGCCCGGCACCGTGCTCACGACGCCGGCCACGAGGCCGATGAGGTAGAGCGCGACGAAGGACACGTAGTGGAGCTGCGCCTCGGGAGGCAGCAGCACATAAAGCGAGCCCGACACGAGCGTGAGATCGACCATGGAAAGCACGAGCTGCAGGCCGGTCGTCCCGGGCGACGGCAGCTTGACCTGCCAGCCGCGAATCTCGAACGGCGCCTTGCGCAGGACCGTGAGCAGCACGTAGGCCGCGACACCGCAGAGCATGAAGAGCCCGAGCGCAAAAACGACGGCGGGATCCAGATGCAGCAGGGTCGCCGAGCGATTCGCGGTGCGCACCAGCGTGATGCCAAGGAGCGTGCCGGTACCGAGCGCGAAAGTCAGCGTCGAGAAGGCGACGATCTGCGCGATCTCGCTCGCCGAGAGGCCGAGCAGCGAATACGACCGATAGCGCACGGCGCCGCCCGACAAGGTCGCGAGACCGACGTTGTGGCCGACGGCGTACGCGACGAACGAGGTCAGCGCCGGCGTGACATAGCCGAGGCTGCGGCCGGCGTTGCGCACCGCAAGGACTTCGAAGCTCGTCAGCACGAGGTAACTGCCCGCGGCGAGTGCACCACTCAGGAGCAGGGTCGACCACGGGATCGAGTAGAACTGGTCGAGGATGTCGCGCAGGCGCAGCGAGTGCGTCAGCCGCGCCAGCACCACGAGCGCCAGTGCCAGCACGACGACGCTCGCGATCGGGCCGAGCCACTTCCTGTAGTCGTATCGATTCGCGACGGTCAACGCGGGACCTCGAGGCGGGTTGACGGGCGAGATTGACCGCTTCGCCCCCGGCGGTCGATTACGAAAGCTTAAGCGACAGCGGCCGCGCGCGGAAAGTGCGCCGGCGGGCACTTTGCGAAACTTTCATGTCAGGTTCCGGTCGCACGGCCCACAGGATGTTTCGCGAATTCGAGGAGGTGCCGCCATGCTGAAAATCCAGCGCCTGCTGCGGCCGACGGCCGCCGCGCTCATCGCATCGCCGGTTGGCTGGCTCGGTTCAACGGCCGGGGCGGCCGGTTTCGACACGGCGAACGTGCGTTACATCGACAGCTGGAGCAGCGATGGGCGCAACACCGTCATCGTTCACACGCTCGGCCACGACTACCGGGCCGAGTTACTGCCGGGCTGCATCGGGATCGACACCAGCATCGGCGTGCGCTTCGTCCCATCCGGGCACTTCAACGACGAATTCGACCGCTTCGGCCACCTTCGCCTGAGCGACGGCACGCGCTGCTACCTGAAGTCCTTCGAGGAAATTCCACGCGCGAAGCGCTGAATCAACGCTTGCGGGCCGCGCGCCGCTTGGCGCGCGGTTGGGCCTTGCCCTTGCGCGTTCGCGCCGACGGCCGGGCCTTCGCCCTGGCACGACTGCGATAACTGCGCACTTCATCGTGCGGTATGACGTGGTCGTCGGCTTCCGCCGCGGCTATCCATTCGCGGAGCAGCGGATCGCTCAGCACCGTTTCCAGGTAATCGCGCGAGCGCGACGACAGTTCGCCGCCATACGTGCGAAAGCGCATCGCGACCGGAGCGTACATCGCGTCGGCCGCCGAGTACTCGCCGAACAGCCAGGCACCGCCGGCGCCGTGCCGGTGGCGCGCGCCCGCCCAGATGCGGTCGATCCGTTCGATGTCGCTCGCGAGTTCCGGCGTCAGCCGGACCTTGATGTTCCGGGCGCGGATGTTCATCGGGCAAAGCGCCCGCAATGTCGCGAAGCCGGAGTGCATTTCGGCGGCGATGGAGCGCGCGTGCGCCCGTGCCGTCGCATCCGCCGGCCAGACGCGCGGTTCCGCGCCCGGCACATCGCTCCGCCAGCGGCTGACCTGGTCCGCGGCGTATTCGGCTATCGCGAGCGAGTCCCAGACCCGCACGTCGCCGTCGATGAGCACCGGTACCCGGCGCGACGGACTGTATTTCGTGATTTCCTGGTGGAACTGCTCGGTGTCGAGTTGCAGCACGACCTCCTCGAAATTCACTCCGAGGTGCTTGAGCAGGATCCAGGGACGCAGGGACCAGCTGGAATAGTTCTTGGTTCCAAGGACGAGCAGGGGCAGGGACATCAGACGAAACTCCGATGCAACGGGCACACACAGGGGGCGCGTACGCTAATGGATGGGGGTGGGATTCACAAGGGACGCATCGTCAATTCGATAGGTCAGGTGCCCGCCGGGCCGCTGTTCCGTTGACGCGACAGGGGGCGCTGCCTACGCTTGTGACCGGCTGCTCAGGTGCCCACATGTCCGATCAGGATTTCCCCGACGTTCCGCCGAAGTTCCGCCTCGCGACGCTTGCCGTGCGCGCGGGCCAGTCACGCACTCATGAGGGCGAACACAGCGAGGCGGTGTTCGCCACTTCGAGCTTCGTTTTCAGGAATGCCGCGCAGGCCGCCGCCCGTTTCACGGAGACCGAGCCCGGCAATATCTACTCGCGCTTCACCAATCCGACGGTGCGCTGTTTCGAGGAACGGCTGGCGGCACTTGAAGGTGGCGAGAACTGTGTCGCGACCTCCTCGGGGATGGCCGCGATCCTCTGCCTCGGCATGACCGTGCTGAAGTCGGGCGATCATCTGCTCTGCTCGGACGCGGTGTTTGGTTCCACCATCAACCTCATCAATCGCTATTTCCTCAAGTTCGGGATCACGGTGGACTATGTCGCCCAGGACCGGCCCGAGGCGTGGCAGCGGGCGCTGAAGCCGACGACGCGCCTCGCATTCCTCGAGACGCCGTCGAACCCGTTGGCGAGCATTTCGGACATCCGCGCGATCGCGGACATCGTGCACAAGGGTGGGGCACTCCTTGCGGTCGACAACTGCTTCTGCACGCCGGCGCTGCAGAAGCCGTTCGAACTGGGCGCGGATGTCGTGATTCATTCCGCGACCAAGTATCTCGATGGCCAGGGCCGTTGCGTCGGCGGCGCGGTGGTCGGCGGCCGCGAACTCGTCGGGCGCGATGTCCATGGATTCATGCGTACGGCAGGTCCCTGCATGAGCCCGCTCAACGCATGGATTTTCCTGAAAGGCCTGGAGACGCTCGATCTCAGGATGCGGGCCCATTCCGCCGCGGCGCTGGAGACTGCCGCCTGGCTCGAACGCCAGCCCGGCGTCACGCGCGTGTACTACGCGGGCCTTCCATCGCATCCCCAGCACGCGCTCGCGCGCAAGCAGCAATCGGCCTTCGGCGGCATCGTGTCCTTCGAAGTCGAAGGCGACCAGGCCGCGGCCTGGCGTTTCATCGATGCGACACGGCTCCTCTCGATCACCGCGAACCTGGGCGATGCGAAGTCGACGCTCACGCATCCCGCGACGACGACGCACGCGCGCATCACGGCCGCCGAACGCGAGCGGGCCGGCATCAAGCCGACCCTGCTGCGTCTTTCGATCGGCCTGGAAGATGTCGCGGACCTCAAGGACGACATCGAGCGCGGCCTGGCCGCGGCCCGGAAAAAGTGAGCTCGCGCCGGCCCCTCGCACTCGCCTTCGACCTCGACAACACCTTGTGGGACATCGAGCCGGTGATGGCGCGCGCCGAGCAGGCGCTGCACGCCTGGCTCGCCCGCCATTACCCGCGAGTGACCGAGCGGCATTCGATCGATTCGATGCGCGCGCACCGGGTCGACGTCGGCCGGCGCCGGCCGGAGCTCTCGCACGATTACACGGCGCTGCGCAAGATCGCGCTCCTCGAGCATGCCGAGGAGGCGGGCTATTCCGCGGCGATGGCGGAGGAGGCGTTCGAGCACTTCTATCACGAGCGCAACCAGGTGGACTTGTTCGATGACGTGTTGCCGGCTCTCGAGCGCCTGCGCGGCGATTACCGCCTGCTGGCACTGACGAACGGCAATGCGGACCTGAAGCGCATCGGCATCGACCACTATTTCGAATTGATCCTGACGGCGCGGGCGGTCGGCCACGCGAAGCCGGATGCACGCATTTTCTCTGCGCTGCTCGCGGGCGCCGCGCTGGCGCCAGGCGATCTGCTCCATGTGGGGGATGAGCCGTTGGCGGACGTGGAAGGGCCGCGGGGCGCGGGCATCGATGCGGTATGGATCAATCGCTGCGGCCAGGAATGGCCCGCGCAACTCGCGCCGCCCAGCCACACGGTGAGCACGCTCCACGAACTCGCAGACTGGCTGCTTGCAGGTACCGGTGTTGGATAACTGGGGATTTCGCTGAGCGCTTCGCCCGAAATCCCCAGTTATCCAACACCGGTACCGGTTTCCCGGTACCGGTTTCAGTGGCTACGCAGTTGTATTGATGAGCGTGCCGAGCGTTTCGTCGACGGTTCCCACCATGCGGGCCGACGCCTGCACCTGGATGCGGTCGACGATCGATTGCACCAGCGCGTCGGAGAGGTCCGTCAGCTGGCTGTCCTTGTCGACGTTCGCGTGCGCGATCTTCTGAGCATCCGCCGCGAGGCCGCGCGTGCCACGGGCGATTCCCGCCCGCGCACTTTCGAGTGCCGAGAGGAAGGATCCGATGCCGGCTGCGTTTGCGACTTGGGTCACGTGCGTAATCCTCGTTCCAACCTGTTATCGGCCGTAGGAGCGCACCTACTGAATCGCGGGCGCGACGGCGACTCACATTCGCGAACTTGATCACAGCCCTTCTTTCCATAATTGCGTGAACCTTGGAGCCGGCATCCTTTCCCATTCCTGTGGGAGGCGGCATGACGGGCAACGGAGCAGAGCCGGAGGCGGTGGTAGCGGTCAGCAGCTTGCGGGAGTTCTTCCGCGATTCGCTGCATCGGGCCATGTCTCGCCAGAAACTTGCCGCGGAAGGCCAGACGGAACAGTACGTCGTCAACCTGCTCACTGAATTTTCCCGCTCGGACGCGCTGTTCGAGCAGACGCCCGAGGGGCCGAAGCTGCGGCCGCTGGCGGCGATGTATTCCGACGCCCATTCCGCGGCGCCGGGCGACCGCAACCGCCTGCTCCAGCGCATCGGCGACGTGTCGCTCTTCATCGCGGGATTCTTCGCGCAGGGCTTCGCGCGCAAGCTCGTCGACATCGACTATCACATCGCCATGGGCGGTACGGCCTATGGGTCGCTCGCCGCCAGCCTCGGGCCGACCACGCGCGCGGCCGTCCTCTCGGGCATCTTTCGCGAGCTCGCGGCCAAGTTCCAGCGCTTCGTCGATGCGCTGAACGACATCAGCGAGATGGCCCACGTCCATTCCGACCGGGACATCCTGAGGCTCTATGAAATCTGGTTGAAGACCGGCAGCCTGCGGGCGCACGGCATCCTGCAACGGCTCGGTGTCGATCCGAGCCTCGCGGGCCGCAATCGCTTCAGCCACTGACCGCACCGGGCCCATGGTCCTGCAGTCGCTCCAGTCCTTTCTCGCCCGCATCTACGACGTGGCGAGCGCCTATGACGTCTGCGACTTTCTCGTGACCGACCGGCGCGAGCTGCGCCAGCTTGCCTGCGGCATGCCCGTGCGCAGCTGCGAGGAGCAGCTGCTCGTGCGCAGCGACGGCGACGGCCTGCGCCTGAGCCTCTACATCGATTCGGACGTGCTCGAGCGCCTCGATGCCGACAGCCCCTTCCGCCGGCTCTCCGAACGCAATCTCGCGGACTACTGGACGGCGCTCGAAGGCGTGAGCCATTTCCTCTATGTCACCTGGCGCGCGGGCTGCGACCGTCACGTCTCGCAGCTCGAGCTCGAAACACAGGCCGAAGTCGACAAGTACGTCGCGACGCTGTTCCTCCTCGGCGAGCAGGGCGCCGGCCGCTTTCCGGCGCGGCTCCATGAGTGGCTCTTCGAGCGCACGGGCTTCGACCCGGAACTCGATGCGATGGAGCTTCAGCGCTATCGCACGGCGAGCGGATACGCGGCCCGCTATTGCCGGCGGCTGGAAGAGTGGTTCCTGAAACGCCGCACGCCGGCGCTCGAGTCGTTCATGCGCGAGATCCGCGCGTTCTACCGGCTGGGAACGCAGATGAAGCTGCGTCGAATCGAGGTCGCGGGCCACGCCTGAGGCGCGCTCCCAGGGAAAGAACTACTCGTCCTTGTCGGCGAGCTTCTTCTTCATTTCGATCCACTTCGAGAGTTCGCGCAGGTCCGTCTTTTTCGGCTTGACCTTGGCGACCATTTCGCTCTGGTAGGGGTCGTAGCCCGTACGCGCGGCCTTCTTGTTCACCTGTGCCTGGCCCTGCGTCGCGGGCGCCGGCTTGTCGTCTTCCATGATCGAGAGTCCGGCGTGCTCGAGACGCTTCAGGCGCTGCGTCGTCACGTCGCGCTTGAAGGAACCGGTCGACGTCGCCCACTCCCACACGGCATTGCCGCGCTCGTCATGGCGCACGCGGCCGGTCGTCGGGCCTTTCTCCGGCTTGTCCGACTTGTCCGGCTCTGGCATGAAATCCAGGGTGTCCGACTTCGAGCTCATTGCGTTGCGCGCGGGCGCATTCCTCCACAATTTCAAGCCCAATTTACGGACTGCGGGCTCGATCGCGATGCGAGTTCTGTCACAGCTCCCCGGAGCATATGTCAAAAGTGGGTCAGCGGCCGACGAATGTGCGGCATGCCCCGATGAACGGAAAACGCAGGGGAACCCTAGCGGAGCGCAGCTTCGGCACGCAGCAGGCCGATGACCGTTTTCGCATCGTCGATCTCGCCCGCCAGCGCGCGCCGGCAGGCCTCATCCAGCGGCTCCCAGCTCACCGAGAAGAATTCGCCCGGCTCGGGCCGGGCGGTGCGCGCCTCGAGTCCGGTGGCGAGGTACAGGTGAACGACCTCGGTGAAGACACCGGGCGAGGTCAGGATAGCGCCGAGCGGCGCCCACTGGCCGGCGTGCATGCCGGCTTCCTCTTCCAGTTCGCGTTGGGCCGTCCGCAACGGTGCTTCGCCCGCATCGAGTTTCCCCGCCGGCAGCTCGACCATCCAGCGCTCCACCGCGGGACGCAATTGCTTCAGCAGGCAAACGCGACGTTGCGCATCGACGGCGACGACGGCGGCGCCACCCGGATGGCGCACGACCTCGAACCGGCGTTCGGTGCCGTCGGGCAACCGGACATTGCGCACGTCCACCGTCACCACGAGTCCGTCGTACTTGCGCTCGCCGCGGTTCGTCACGGGTGGCTCAGCGGGCCTGCTTGTGGTATTCGCGGTTCGGCATCATGTCGACGGCGGTCGCGACGCGGTTCGAGAGGTTGAAGAAACCGGCGACCGCGGCGATGTCCCAGATGTCGCGGTCCTTGAATCCCGCCCGCTTGAGCGTGCGACGCTCGGCAGCGCCGACTTCGGCCGGCCGGGTCGTCAGGCGGTGGGCCACGTCGAGCATGGCCCGGTGGCGCCTCGATAGCGTCGCCGCGCGATAGTTCATCACGAGGAGTTCGCCGAGCTCGGGGTCGCCGGAGAGCTGGCGTACCGCGGCACCGTGCGCCACCAGGCAGTAGTAGCAGTGGTTGGCCGAGGACACGACGACCGCGATCATCTCGCGTTCGAGCTTCGAGAGGCGCGAGTCGCCGAGCATCAGGTCGTTGTAGAGGTCGACGAAGGGCCGCAACTTCGCTTCGCTGAAGCTGTAGGCCTTGAGGACATTCGGCACGAAACCGAGTTTTTCCTCGCATTTCGCCAAGTACTTCCGCATTTCCGGCGAGAGGCGCGAGCGCTTTGCCGGGCGGATATCAAGAGCCGTGACGTGCTTCGCTTGTGGCATGTTGAGCATGGTCCGACGGTGGGGCTCGTATTATAGTGTGGCTCCATGTCCGACACTGCTCAGGTCTTCGAGCGACTCAACGTCCAGCAGCGTCGCGCCGTCTCCCACGGGACCAAGAACAAGGAAGCGAACCAGTTCGACGCCGGTCCGCTCCTCATCGTCGCGGGTGCCGGCACCGGCAAGACCGACACGCTCGCGCACCGCGTCGCCTACCTCGTGCTCCAGGGCGTCGATCCGGGGCGCATCCTGCTCCTTACGTTCACGCGCCGCGCCGCGCAGGAAATGTCCCGCCGGGCCCAGGACGTCGTCAACGAGGTGCTCGCGAAGGCACGCAAGCTCGGCGGCGGCCAGACGATCGTGCAACGCCTGCAGTGGTCGGGAACTTTTCATTCGATCGCCAACCGGCTGCTGCGCCAGTTCTCGCGGCAGCTGAGCCTCGATCCCGCTTTCACGGTGATCGACCGCGGCGATGCCGCCGACCTCATGGATGTCGTGCGCCACGAGCTCGGCTTTTCGCAGAAGGACAAACGCTTCCCGAAGAAGGACACCTGCCTCGCGATCTATTCGCACCGGGTGAATACCCAGAAGCCCCTGAAATCGACCCTGACGGACTATTACCCGTGGTGCCTCGACTGGGAAACGGACCTGACGACGCTGTATCGCGAATATGTCGGCCGCAAGCAGAAGAACGCGCTGCTCGACTACGACGACCTGCTGCTTTACTGGCACATCATGATGCAGGACAAGGCCATCGCGACCGCGGTCGGCGGCCAGTTCGATCACGTGCTGGTCGATGAATACCAGGACACGAACAAGCTCCAGGGCGACATCCTGCTGGCGCTGAAGCCGGGCGGCAAGGGCGTCGCCGTCGTCGGCGACGACGCGCAGGCGATCTATTCATTCCGCGCGGCGGCGGTGGAGAACATCCTCGGCTTCGCCGAGAAATTCACGCCCAAGGCCGAAACGGTCACGCTCGCGCAGAATTACCGCTCGATCCAGCCGATCCTCGACGCCTCGAACGCGCTCATCGGCGAAGGCCCGCGCCAGCAGCGCAAGACGCTCTTCTCCCAGCGCGCCTCCTCGCAGAAGCCGTACTACGTGTCGGTCGATGACCTGCACGCGCAGGCAGAATACGTGGCCGTGAAGATTGTCGCGAGCCGCGAAGTGGGCGTGCCCCTGCGCCGGCACGCGGTGCTCTTCCGCAGTTCGCACCACAGCGATCTCCTCGAGATCGAGCTCATGAAGCGCAAGGTTCCGTTCGTGAAGTACGGCGGGCTCAAGTTCCTGGAAGCGGCGCACGTGAAGGACGCGCTCTCGGTGCTGCGCTGGGCGGAAAACCCCCGCAACCAGGTGGCGGCGTTTCGCGTGCTGCAGCTCCTGCCCGGCATGGGCCCGGCGCACTCCAAGAGCTGCATCGACCTGCTCGCGAGCAAGCAGAACGCGTTCACGGCACTCTCCGAATTCACGCCGCCGAACGCGACCATCGAGGCCTGGCGGCCGTTCTGCGGCATGATGACCTACGTCGCCGATCCCGCGAATGCCTGGCCCGGCCAGACGCAGCGCGTGCGCGAGTGGCTGACGCCCCATCTCGACCGGCTCTACGATTCGCCGCGCACGCGCGCGGCCGACATCGAACAGCTCGACCGGCTGTCGACGCAGTATCCGTCGCGCGAACGTTTCCTCACCGAGCTTGCGCTCGACCCGCCGGCAGCGACCGGCGATCTCGCGGGCGTGCCGCTCCTCGACGAAGACTACGTCGTGCTCTCGACGGTGCATTCGGCGAAGGGCATGGAGTGGGAATCGGTCTACGTGCTGAACGTCAACGACGGCAGCTTTCCCTCGGAATTCTCCACGGGCAAGCCCGAGCTCATCGACGAGGAGCGGCGCCTCCTCTATGTCGCCATGACGCGGGCGAAGAACGAATTGCACCTCATCTGCCCGCTCAAGTACCACGTCACGCAGCAGCCGAAGACCGGCGACGCGCACGTCTATGGCGCGCGCAGCCGTTTCATGTCGGACAAGGTCCTGAAGTGCTTCGCGGCGACGACCTTCCACGGCACGCCATCCGCCGACCGCGTGGTCGCCGAGGGCGGTCAGAAGATCGATATCGCCTCGAAACTGAAAGACATGTGGTGAGAAAAAGGGGACCGGAAGAAAAGGGGACAAGAAAAAGGGGACAGATTTATTTTCCGTTCCCGCCTCCCGGAAAATAAATCTGTCCCCTTTTTCTTATTTTCCGGGAGGCGGGAACGGAAAATAAATCTGTCCCCTTTTTCTCTTACGGTTTGATGAATTTGAGGGTGAAGCGGTCGCTCTCGCCGATCGCTGCGTACTTCTCGCGGTTCTTGTCGCCGTCGCGATAGACGGGCGGCAGCGTCCACACGCCGTTCTGGTAGTCCTTCGTGTCTTTCGGGTTCGCGTTGATCTCCGAGCGCGCGACCCGCTTGAAGCCGGCGCTCTCGATGAGCGCGATCGCAAAGTCCTCGCGCACGTAGCCCGACTGCGCCTTCGGGTCCTGCGGCTGATCCGCGCGGCCGCGATGCTCCTCGACGCCGAGCGTGCCGCCCGGCTTCAGCGCCTTGAACATCGCCTGGAAAGCCTCCAGCGCATAGCCGTTGCCCATCCAGTTGTGGAGGTTGCGAAAGGTGACGACGAGATCGGCGGACCCGGGCGGTGCGAGCTCGAGATGGTTCGGGGCGAGCGCCGTCACCGTGATTTCGCCGTAGAGATCCGGCCGCGCCGCCAGCTTGTCACGGAAGCGCTTGAGACCGGCCTGCGCGTACTGGCTGTCGCTGTCGCCCGGATAGTGCGCCGCGTAGAGCTTGCCCTTGCCATGCACATACGGGCCGAGGATCTCGGTGTACCAGCCATCGCCCGGAAAAATCTCGACGATCGTCATGTCCGGACGGGCGCCGAAGAAGGCCAGTGTCTCCTTCGGATGGCGGTAGACGTCGCGGGCTTTATTGGCGTCGCTGCGCTGATCGCCGGCGAGGATCGCATCGAGCCGCGCCAAGTCGACGCCGGTCGTTGCAGGCTGGGGCGTCGCAGCGCCCGCGATCGCGCAGGCCATCAGCACGGGAAACAGGAAACGTGCGAGGTTCTTCATGGCGGACTCCAAAAAAAGAACCCCGCGGCAGCGGGGTTCTCAAGTGGTCTGTACTCGCGTACCCGGTTAGCGGCGGAAACCGCCACCCTTCGGACGCGCAGGACGTTCCTGAGCTTCGTTCACGCGCAGCGGGCGGCCACCCATCTGGAAGCCGTTCAACTGCTGAATGGCCGTCTGGGCCTCGCCGCCGCCCATCTCGACGAATCCAAAGCCGCGCGGGCGGCCGGTTTCGCGATCGTTGATGAGCTTCACGGAGTCCACCTTGCCATGACGTTCGAAGAGGCCACGAACTTCATCTTCGGTTGCTGTAAAGGGGAGATTCCCCACGTAGATCGTCGTCATCGAGTAAGTCTCACTCTGCCTGCGGCCGCCGGCGGATGGCCCCGCTGCGTTACCGCGATTGAACAAACAGGTCAGCACTCATCAGCCAGGCGAGTCCGGCGCGGACACGAAAACAAGGCTTCAGCGTAGTAGGCCTGCACCTTTTGGGATCGTGCTCAATCGATTCGAGCCGGGTGAAGGGCGAGGTAGCCACGTGGGGACTCACTCGATCGCCCGCTAGAAGCGCATTCGGGTACGAACCGGCGCCGATCGTAACCGCGCGTCAATACCCGTGGCAACAGACGTTATTGGCACGTATACAACATCGGTCCCGGGATGGCCGGGCGCGGCCCCAGCCTGCGACCCCATGCAAAACCCGTTTACGCCCCCGATGCACCAGTCCGGTTGTCGCAAAAAAGCACCAAATGGTTTCGCTACCGGCGGCCGGGCGCCGGTTTGGCCCGATCTGGACCGCTCGAAGGCTCAGCGCAGGGCCGACCAGACCGTCCAGGCGCCGATTGCGATGAAGCCGACGCCCGCGATCAGCGTCAGGTGGCGTGGATTGACGTAGCGGCCGAGCACCGACCCGGCGAGGACCCCGATCGCGCAGGCGACGATGAGCGCCGCCGAGGCGGCGAGGAACACCGCCACGCGGCTTCCCGGGCGGTTGGCCGAGAAAAGGACGGTGGCGAGCTGCGTCTTGTCGCCGAGTTCGGCGACGAACACCGTCGCGAACACGATCCCCGCGGTACGCCAGTCCACGGAATGCGGCCGTCAGCCCGAGCCGTCCGGCTCGAGATAGGTGTAGCCGTTGAGTTCGCTTTCGTAGAAGCGGCGCAGCGCCTGGCTCTCGGCGAGCGACATCCGGCCTTCGCGCACCGCCCGCTCGCAGTCGCGCGAGAGCTGCGGAAAGAGCTGCTCGACCTGGTACTGCATGTAGCCGAGCACTTCGCTCGCGGTGTCGCCCTTGACGATTTCCTCGATCCACCAGCCGCCTTCATCGTGCAGGCGGATGTGGACGACATGCGTGTCGCCGAAGAGGTTGTGCAGGTCGCCGAGCGTCTCCTGGTAGGCACCGACGAGGAACGCGGCGAGGTAGTACTCCTCGCCCGGGACATGGTCGTGCAGGACCAGCGTGCGCTGCACGTCCCGCAAGCTCACGAAGCGGTCGATCTTGCCGTCCGAGTCACAGGTGATGTCCGCGAGCACGGCGTTGCGCGTCGGTTTCTCGCCGAGCCGGTGGATCGGCATGATCGGGAAGAGCTGGTCGATCGCCCAGCTGTCGGGGAGCGACTGGAACACCGAGAAATTGCAAAAATAGGTGTCGGAGAGCTGCGCCTCGAGCCCTTCGAGCTCTTCCGGCACTTCATCGAGCTTGCGGCAGAAATCGCGCACCTTCGCGCAGGTCGCCCAGTAGAGGCGCTCCGCGAGGCCGCGGAATTCGAGGCTGAGATAGCCGAGGTTGAACATCTGCAGAGTCTGTTCGCGCGCCTGCTGGGCGTCGTGATAGCACTCGACGAGGCGCCGCTCGCTCACCGACCGGTAGGCGTCGAACAGGTCCTGTACGGGCTGCGGGATGTCTTCGTTGCCGCTGTAGTCCTCCTCGATCCGGCCCGACACGCGGAACTTGTCGAGCGCCGAGGAGCCGAGCGTATTGAAGATGAGCACGCTGTGGTGGGCGGCGACGGCGCGCCCGGACTCGCTGATGATCTTCGGGTGCGGGATCTCGCGCGTGTTGCAGACGTTCGCGATGCGGTAGACGACGTCGCTCGCGTACTCGTTCAGCGTGTAGTTCATCGAGGAGGAGAAGTTCGTGCCGCTGCCGTCGTAGTCGATCCCCAGGCCCCCGCCGATGTCGATGTATTCGAGCCCGGCGCCCATGCCCTTCAGTTCCCCGTACACGTGGGCGAGCTCGTTGATGGCTTCCTTCACGCGGCGGATGTCCTGCAGCTGGCTGCCCGGATGGCAGTGCACGAGCTTCAGGCAGTCGAGCATGTCGCGGCTCTTCAGCGCCTGGAAAAGCTCGAGGATCTCGCTGATGAAGAGGCCGAACTTCGCCTTGTCGCCGACCGAGTCGCGCCAGCGGCCGGCGCCTTCGCTCGCGAGCTTCACGCGCACGCCGATCTGCGGGCGCACCTGGTACTTCTCGGCGTGCTTCAGGATCAGGGCGAGCTCGCTGAAGTTCTCGACCACCGGGATGATCGAGCGGCCGAGCTTGGTCGCGAGGATGACGGCTTCAATGTAGCTGTCGTCCTTGAAGCCGTTGCAGATGATGAGCCGGTCCGGCGCGTCCTCCGTAATCGCCATGACGGCGAGGAGCTCGGGCTTGGAGCCGACTTCCAGGCCGAAACCGAACTGCTTGCCGCAGCGGTAGACCTCTTCGACGACCGTGCGCTGCTGGTTGACCTTGATCGGGAACACCGCCGCGTAGCGGTTCTGGTAGTCGTTCTCGGCGATGGCGCTCGCGAACGCGTCGTACAGGTGCTTCAGGCGGTGCGCGATGATGTCCGAGAAGCGCACCACGACCGGCGCCGTGAGATCGCGCGCCTTCAGGCCCTCCACGACTTCGTGCAGGTCGATCGCGCGCTCCGGGTTCATTTCCGGGCAGACGACCACGTTGCCGTCGGGGTTGATGCCGAAATAGCCCTTGCCCCAGGCGCGCACCTGGTAGAGCTCGAGCGAGTCCTCGATATTCCAGCTCGGTGCCGGGGTCAGCTTCTTGGCGGTGCTATCCACTGCTTGAGGCTTGCATCGATTCGCTGCGAAGGGCCGCGGCCGTCCGCGAAAGTGCGCGCACGATAGCAAATCCGCGCGCTAAGTAAATGCGTTCTGGTGGTGGCGGGCTGGTCGGGGAACCTCTCCGCGCTCATGGCGCAAACGTCATTTCCCTCCCCAATCCCGTGTTTGGTTAGACGGACAAACTGGTGGCGACCGGGCGCGAGCGGTCGCGGATCCATTCGCTCCAGGACCCGACGTAAAGCTTGCCGCTGCCAAGGCCCGCGACTTCGAGGGCGAGCAGGTTGTGGCAGGCCGAAACGCCCGATCCGCACATGGCGATGAGCGCCGTGCCCGGACGGCCGGCGAGTGTTTTCTCCCAACGCTCCCGCAGGACTGCGGGCGGCAGGAAGCGGCCGTCGCCGTCGAGATTCTGCGAGAGCGGATGACTCAGGGCGCCGGGCACGTGGCCGGCGATGGCGTCGATCGGCTCGCTGCGCCCAGCGAACCGGTCGGCGGCGCGCGCGTCAACGAGGAGGAGCGACGGATCGCCGAGGCGCGCAGATAGTTCGTCCGTCGAGAGCCATTGCGTGCGATCGGCCTGCGCCCGGAAGGCGCCTGGCGCCGTGTTCGGCACCGTCGATGTCTGCGGCCCGCCGTGCGCGAGCCACTGTTTCCAGCCCCCATTTAACAGTGCGACCCGGCGGTGCCCGGCCCAGCGCAGCATCCACCAGAGGCGGCCCGCGGTCGTGCCGCCCGAGTCGTCGTATACGACGACCTGCGAGTCCTGCCCGACACCAAAGCGGCGCAAGGTGGCTGCAAACGCCTCGATCGTCGGCAGCGGGTGCCGCCCGCTTGCGGGCGTGACCGGCCCGGCGAGGTCGTGATCGGCATGCGCATAAAGCGCGCCGGGAATGTGCGCGCGCGCATACGCAGCAGCCCCTGCATCCGGCGCGAAGAGGTCATGGCGGCAATCGAGTACCACGAGCCCCGGCGCGCCGAGGCGGCTTTCGAGGTCGGCGGGGTCGATGAGTGTCGTGCGGTCCATGGGCTTTGCCGGCAGTTTCGGTGAGCGGCTCTTGTGGCTAGAATTCCCCAGCATTATGGCACTCGAACTCTACTGGGGGAGCGGCAGTCCCTACGCCTGGCGCGTGCTCCTCGCGCTCGAACACAAGCGCCTGCCGTACGAGTCGCACCTGCTGCAGTTTTCCAAGCAGGAACACAAGTCCCCGCAGATGCTCAAGATGAACTTCCGCGGCCAGGTTCCGGTGATCAAGGACGGCGACTACGTCTGTTTCGAATCGCTCGCCATTCTCTATTACCTCGATCTCAAGTATCCCGATCCGCCGATCTTCGGACTCAACCCCGAGGAGGCCGGCACGATCATGCGCGTGATCTGCGAATACCAGTCGTATGCGGAAATCGAGATCAACCGCATCGTGCGCACGATTTTCGACGGCGGACCGGAGGGACCGGATCCCGCGAGCGAGGAAATCACGCGCGCGGCGCACCTGGTGGGCGGCGAAGCCCGCACGATCGAGCAGCGCCTGTCGAAATCGGACTGGGTGGTCGGCGAACGCTTCTCGGCCGCCGACATGGTGATCTTTCCCGGCATCCAGCTTCTGCTGCGCGCCATGTCGAAGCCCGCGGCGGCCGTCATGCGTTCGCGGTTCCTGCCCCTCGATGTCTACTATCCGGCCATCGCGCGCTGGATACAGCGAGTCGAAACCTTGCCCGGCTACGAGCGCACGTATCCGCCGCACTGGCGCGAAGTCGCTGCCACACCGATTGCGCCGGTCCCGGCCGGCGGACACCCGTAGTCATTTCGGGCTAGCCGCTCGCGAGGCGGCTGTGTAACCTCGACACCTTCGCCCGAGCGCGGGCCTGGACGTCGTCCGTTACCAAAGAAAGTGTCATGAGCAATCACAAGATTCACGTGCAGTTTCCCGGCCGGCTCGTCTTCATCGGCTTCGGGAGCATCGGCCAGGGCGTGCTGCCGCTCATCCTGCGCCACGTCGGCATCAAGTCCGAACGCATCACGATCGTCACGGCCGACGACAACGGCAAGCGCGAAGCCGAGCAGTACGGCATCAAGCTCATCAAGGAACCTCTGACGCGCGACAACTACCGCCGGGTGCTCGACCCGCTGGTCGGCCGCGGCGATTTCGTGCTGAACCTGTCGGTGGACGTTTCGACGATCGCGCTCATCAAGCTGTGCATCGAGAAGGGCGCGCTCTATCTCGACACCTGCATCGAACCCTGGCCCGGCGGCTACACGGACCCGGCGATCCCGCTCTCCAAGCGCTCGAACTACGCGCTGCGCGAAGAGGCGATGGCGCTCCGTGCCGCGAACCCGCGTGCACCGACCGCCGTGCTGACCCACGGCGCGAATCCGGGTCTCGTGCAGCATTTCGTGAAGCAGGCGCTCCTCAACATCGCGCAGGATACGAGCGTCGACGCGGGCAATCCGCAATCGAAGCAGGACTGGGCGAAACTCGCGCAGAAGCTCGGCATCAAGGTGATCCACATCGCCGAGCGCGACACGCAGGTGTCGAACACTCCGAAGGAGCCGGGTGAATTCCTGAACACCTGGTCCGTCGACGGCTTCGTCGGCGAGGGCTCGCAGCCGGCGGAACTTGGCTGGGGGACGCACGAGCGCAATTTCCCGCGCGATGGCCGCCGCCACGATTTCGGCACGCAGTGCGCGATCTACCTGAACCAGCCGGGAGCCGGGACGCGCGTCCGCACCTGGACGCCGCTCGCCGGGCAGTTCCATGGCTTTCTCGTCACGCACGGCGAGTCGATCACCATGGCCGACTTCTATTCGGTGAGGGACGGCGCGAACGTCGTCTACCGGCCGACCGTGCACTACGCCTATCACCCGTCGGACGCTGCGGTGCTGTCGGTGCACGAGTTCGCGGGCCGCAACTGGCGGTTGCAGGCCCGTCACCGGATCATGATGGACGACATCACCAAGGGGATCGACGAGCTCGGCGTGCTGCTCGCCGGCCACAAGAAGAATGCCTACTGGTACGGCTCGCAGCTCTCGATCGACGAAGCCCGCCGGCTCGCGCCGTTCAACAATGCGACCAGCCTGCAGGTCACGGTCGCGTGCCTCTCCGGCCTCGTCTGGGCCATCGAAAATCCGAGCATGGGCATCATCGAGCCGGACGAAATGGATTTCCGCCGCCACCTCGAGATCTGCATGCCCTACCTCGGGCCGGTCGTCGGCCAGTACACCGACTGGAATCCGCTCTTCGACCGCGGACGCCTCTTCCCCGAGGACCTCGACGAAACCGATCCCTGGCAGTTCAAGAACGTCCGCGTTATCTAGGGAGAGGAAAAGGGGACAGATTTATTTTCTCGAGGAAAAGGGGACAGATTTATTTTCTCGCGTATCTGGTGCGGACGCCCAGATATTCGAGAAAATAAATCTGTCCCCTTTTCCTCGAGAAAATAAATCTGTCCCCTTTTCCTCTTTTCCTCTTATCTCGTCAACGGACGGCTGCCGTACGCAATCTCGACGATGACGTAGGTTTTTGCGCCGGCGGGCAGCGCCACGGTGATTTCCGCGTCGAGTGATTTTCCGAGAAGGGCGCGGCCGAGCGGCGAATCCATGCTGATGTAGTCGCGTTCCAGGTCGAATTCGTCGGGCCCGACGATGCGATAGGTCGCGAGCGTGCCGGCGTCGTCCTCGATGCTTATCCAGGCGCCGAAGAAAACCTTGCGCGGATCCGACGGCGGCTGATCGACGACGCTCATGCCGTCGAGCCGCTTTCTGAGGAACCGCACGCGGCCGTCGATTTCGCGCAGGCGCCGCTTCCCATAGATGTATTCCGCGTTTTCCGAGCGATCGCCCTGCGCCGCGGCCTCGCTCACGGCTTGTGTAACCGCCGGCCTTTCCACGCTCCAGAGTTGATCGAGTTCCGCGCGTAAACGCGCCGCACCTTGCGGGGTGATGTACTTCGAGCCGGGCCGGTCGGGCAGACGAAAACGGGGCATGTGCTTCGTGACCTGCTTCACACGGCATGGGGGTGATATGGGCGGGTAGTCACAGATTGCCCGCCCGCCCGTCTTTAATCTGCCACCCCATGGGCGTCAAGTACTACACCCATTTCCTGATGAGCGAAGAGCAGCAGCCTTCGCCCAGCGAATTCAGCGGCGTCGTCGAGCTGAACCGCGTGCCGATCGCCCAGGGCGACCTGCAGGAAGTGGCGACGATCCTGGCGAGGAGCCTCGATATCGATCTCGACGACATACGGATCCTGCACTGGTCGCGGCTGCACTAGAGCGGCGCCACACGAATCCCCTAGCGGACTTTCCATCCCTTCGTAAAGTCCGCTTTTTCCGACCCTGAGCGAAAGCTTGGGGTCTTTTTTTTCGTGCGCCAGCGGGTACACCATGACGCATGGCCTTCAAGGACCATTTCTCGAAGCAGTCCGCCGCCTATCGCCAGTTTCGGCCGACTTATCCGCCGGAACTCTATGCGTATCTCGCGACGCTCGTGCCGCAGCGCTCGGTCGCCTGGGATTGCGCAACCGGCAACGGCCAGGCGGCGGTCGGTCTCGCACGGCATTTCCCGCTGGTGGTCGCGACGGACGCGAGCGCAGCGCAGCTCGCGCAGCGTCAATCCCACGACCGGATCGCGTACGCCTGCGCCACGGCCGAGCGCGTTCCGCTCAAGGATCGCAGCTGCGACCTCATTACCGTCGCACAGTCGGCGCACTGGTTCGATCATCCTCGCTTCCACGCAGAGGTCTCGCGCGTCGCCCGGCCTGAGGCCACGCTTGCCATCTGGACCTACGGTCATTGCACGGTAGACGCGGGCGTCGACGCCGCGGTGAGCGGCTTCAATCGCGACCTCGTCGGGAAATACTGGCCGCCGGAGCGGCACTACGTGGATTCGGGTTACCGCACGCTGCCGTTCCCATTCCCGCGTCTCGAGCCGCCGCCGTTCGCCTTGTCGGTGGAGTGGGGCGCGGAGGATCTCGTGCGCTACATCGGCACCTGGTCTGCGGTGGGCCGTTACCGGGACGCGGCCGGCAGTGATCCGCTGCCGGCGCTGCGCGACCGATTGGCGGTATCTTGGGGCGATGGAACAACAAGACGCGTGAGCTGGCCGCTGCACCTGATCGTCGGCCGCGTCGCGAGCATCCGCTAGCTTCTTTATACTTCGCGCCCCTCGCGGCGCGCCGCTTCAATCAGACCATCCAGACAGGAGTTGGGTAATGACACGTGTACGGGTCCGTTCCGCTGCGGCCTTGGGCGCCGCGTTGGCCGCCACCGCGATGCTGCTTTCCGTTTCGACGCGAGGCGCCGCTCCGGCACTCGGGTCCGGCATCGACGCCTCCGGTTTCGACACGAGCGTCCGGCCGCAGGATGACTTCTTCCGCCACGTGAACGGCGGCTGGATCGCGAAGACCGAGATCCCGGCCGACAAGTCCAACTACGGCTCGTTCACGATCCTGGCGGACAACGCGGAGCGCGACCTGCGCGCCATCATCGAAGAGGCGGCGAACGACAAGCAGCACGCCAAGGGCTCCGACTCGCAGAAAATCGGCGACCTGTACGCGAGCTTCATGGACAAGGACCGCATCGAGAAACTCGGCGCCAGGCCGCTGAAGCCCGAGTTCGCGAAGGTCGATGCCATCAAGGATCGCGCGGGACTCGTGCGCTACCTGGGTGTCGCGCAGCGCGCGAACTACAACGTGCCGCTCGGATTCTTCGTCGCGCAGGACGCGAAGGACACGACCCGCTACATCTCCTACTGGAACCAGGGTGGCCTCGGCCTGCCGGACCGTGACTACTACCTGAAGGCCGACGAGAAGTTCGTCGGTTATCGCGACGCCTACGTCAAATACGTGCAGCATGTGCTGGAACTTGCCGCTCTCCCGGACGCGCAGGCCTGCGCGCAGCTGATCCTGAAGCTCGAGACGCGCCTCGCCGAGGTGCAGTGGTCACGCGAGCAGAATCGCGACGCCGTGAAGACCTACAACCGGTACACGGTGGCCGACGCCAGCAAGCTCACGCCCGGATTCGACTGGGCTGCCTTTCTCGGTGCCGTGCAGGCGCACACCGATGCGGTCGTGATCCAGCAGCCGACCTATTTCAGCGCGCTCGCCAAAATCCTGGACGACGTGCCGCTCGCCGACTGGAAGGTCTACCTCAAGTACCACGTGATCGACGCCACGGCGCCGAACCTGAGCGATGCCTTCGTCACGGCGAACTTCGACATGTATTCGAAGGCCCTGCGCGGCAATCCCCAGATTCGCGACCGCTGGAAGCGCGGTGTCGCGGTCGTCGAGAGTGGCTTGGGCGAAATGGCGGGCAAGCTCTATGTCGAAAGGCATTTCAAGCCGGAAGCCAAGGCGCGCATGGACCAGCTCGTCAAGAACATCCTCGGCTCGATGAATACGGGCATCGACAATCTCGCCTGGATGGGCCCGGACACGCGGAAGCGGGCCCATGAGAAGCTCGCGAAGTACACCGTCAAGATCGGCTATCCCGACAAGTGGCGCGACTATACGAAGCTCGAGGTCCGCGCCGGCGATCACTTCGGCAACGTCATGCGCGCCGTCGAATTCGAGAACAACCGCCAGCTCGCGAAGCTCGGCGGCCCGATCGACCGCACCGAGTGGGGCATGACGCCGCAGACGATCAACGCCTATTACAGCCCGGTTGCGAACGAGATCGTGTTCCCGGCGGCGATCCTGCAGCCGCCGTTCTTCAACGTCGACGCGGACGACGCCGCGAACTACGGCGGCATCGGCTCGGTCATCGGGCACGAGATCAGCCACGGCTTCGATGACGAAGGCCGCGAATACGACGGCGACGGCACGCTCAACAACTGGTGGACGGACGAGGACGACAAAGCGTTCAACGCACGCGCGGACAAACTGATCGCCGAGTACGAAGGTTTCAGCTCCGTGCCGGGCCATCACCTGAACGGCAAGCTCACGCTCGGCGAGAATATCGGCGACCTGTCGGGCATGGCGATCGCGTACGCGGCCTACCAGCGCTCGCTCGGTGGCGCCGCCGCACCTGTCATCGAAGGATTCACCGGCGATCAGCGCTTCTATCTCGGCTTCGCGCAGGTCTGGCGGCGCAAGTATCGCGAGGCGGACCTGATCCAGCGTATCTCGACCGATCCGCACAGCCCGGCGGAATTCCGGGTGAACGGCATCGTCGTCAACCTCGACCCGTTTTACGCCGCGTTCGGCGTGCAGCCCGGCGACAAGATGTACCGGGCTCCGGAAGAGCGCGTCAAAATCTGGTAGATCCCTTGAAGTTCCCGTCACCGCCGTCACAATCCGGCGGCAGTGACGCTGAACTAACAAGGAGTCTTCCCATGCGCAGGCTGCTCTGGCTCGCGCCGCTCGTCGCGGTGCTCATCTCCGGTTGCGGTTACAACAAGCTCGTCAGCCAGGATGAGGGCATCAAGGCCGCCTGGTCGGAAGTCGTGAACCAGTATCAACGCCGCGCCGATCTCATCCCGAATCTCGTCAACGTGGTGAAGGGCTACACGCAGTACGAGGAGAAGGTGCTCACGGAAGTGACCGAGGCGCGCAGCCGCGTCGGCGGCATCAACGCGACGCCCGAGCTCGTGAACGACGAGGCCGCCCTCAAGAAATTCCAGCAAGCGCAGGGTGCGTTGACCAGCGCATTGTCACGGCTCCTTGTCGTCGTCGAGCGCTATCCGGATCTCAAGGCGAGTGCGCAGTTCCAGGACCTGCAGGCGCAGCTCGAGGGCACGGAAAACCGCATCACCGTTGCGCGCGGCCGTTACATCGACGCGGTCAAGGAATACAACACGACACGGCGCTCGTTCCCGATCAACCTGACGGCTGGCATGTTCGGCTTCCAGGAGAAGGCGAACTTCTCGGTCGAGAACGAGGCGGCGATCTCCAAGCCCCCTGCCGTGGACTTCAACGCGCCGGCGCAGCCCGAAAAGCCGACCGGAAACTAGGCAGCGGCGTCGCGGCAGGCCGAGCCCGTGTCGAACGCACTTCGCGTCCTCGCCGGCGTGGTCCTCGCCGCGCTCGCCGCGCTCTCGACGGCCCGGGCGGATCAGCCCATTCCGGAACTGCGCTCGCCCGTGACGGACGTGGCGGGTGCGCTGACGGCGGCGCAGGCCTCGGCGCTCGAGGCGAAGCTGCGGGCATTCGAGGCGCGCAAGGGCGCGCAGATCGCGGTCCTCATCGTCCGCACGACCGATCCCGAGACCGTTGAACAGTACGCGCGGCGCGTGCTCGATGTCTGGAAGCTCGGCCGCAAGGGAGTCGACGACGGCGCGCTGCTGCTGGTCGCGGTCGACGACCACAAGCTGCGCATCGAAACGCAGTACGGACTCGAGGGCGTACTGCCGGATGCGATCGCGAGCCGCATCATCCGCGAAACCATCGTGCCGCAGTTCAAGGCCGGGAATTTCAACGACGGCATCGAGAGCGGCGTCGATCGCATGCTCTCGGTCATCGACGGCGAGCCGCTGCCGCCGCCCGAGCCCAGGTGGAAGCACGAGAGCTGGCAGGACGGACTGCCGGTCGTCCTGATCCTGTCGATCGTGATCGGCGGCATCCTGCGCACGATCTTCGGCCGTGTCCTGGGATCCGTCGGCACCGGTGCGGCAACGGGCGTGATCACGTGGTTCATGACGGCGTTCCTGCCCGTCGCGATTGGAGCCGGTGTCCTGGGGTTCCTGATCGTGCTCATCACGGGCGCAGGTCCCGGGCGCTGGATGAGCGGCGGCCGCGGTGGCTGGGGCGGAGGCGGCTGGAGCAGTGGCGGCGGTGGTTGGAGCAGCGGTGGAGGCGGCGGCTGGAGTGGCGGTGGCGGTGGAGGCGGCGGCGGTGGCGCTTCCGGCGGCTGGTAGATGAACGCGAAACGCCTCATCCGTCATCTCTTCGCGACGCAGCGCGGCGTGCGCACCGCGTTCACTCGAACCGTGCTCGATGCCATTGAAAACGCCATTCGCGCGAGCGAGGCCACCCATGCCGGCGAAATCCGCTTCGTCATCGAGGGCGCACTGCACCCGGTGCCGATCTGGCGCGGCGTGTCGGCGGCGGAGCGCGCCAAGCGCGTATTCGCGGAGTTCGACGTCTGGGACACGGCGGCCAACAGCGGCGTCCTCATCTATGTGCTGATGGCCGATCGCGCGGTCGAGATCGTCGCCGACCGGGGCTTCGCCGGCCGCGTCGATCCGTCGGAATGGGGCGCGGCCTGTCGCGCGATAGAGACGGAATTCCCGCGTGGCCGCTATCGCGAAGGCGCGGTGGCGGGGGTCGAAGCGGTGGGGCGACTCATCGCGCGGCATTTTCCGGCACCGCAGGGTAATCCAAACGAACTGGCGGACCGGCCTGTAGTCCGATGACGGCATGCGGCGGATCATGGATAATTCCGGCATGAACGAACGCTTCAACGTCATCCGTACAGCCCGATGCATCGGTGGATGGATCCTTGCGGCCGCGCTCGCGGGCTGTTCGCTCTTCAACGGGCCCTGGAACAAGCCCGAGGAACCGCCGGCGCCGGCAGCCGCTCCCGTCGTCGAAGTGCCGAAAAATCCGCCGATGGCGACGCATAAATTCCAGTTCGACCCGGCGAAGGACGACGTGGTCGGCTATGTGCAGACGACCACTGCGACGGCGGACGACACGCTCCCGGACATCGCGCGCCGCTTCGACCTTGGCTATGAGGAGGTCGTACGCGCCAATCCGGGCGTCGACCCGTGGTTGCCGGGCGCCGGTCGCACGGTCGTGTTGCCAACTCAATACATCCTCCCCGAGTCGCCGCGCGAGGGCCTCGTCATCAATGTCGGCGCGATGCGGATGTATTACTTCCCGCCGCGCGAGCCCGGCGAGTTGCAGACGGTGTACACGCACCCCGTCGGCATCGGCAAGATCGGCTGGAATACGCCGGAAGGCTCGACCAGGATCATCGCCAAGGAAAAAGATCCGGTCTGGCGCGTGCCGGATTCGGTTCGCAAGGAACACCTCGAGAACGGCGAAGAACTGCCGGCCGTCGTGCCGCCGGGGCCGGACAATCCGCTCGGCAACCGCAAATTCACGCTCGCCTGGCCGACCTACCTCATTCACGGAACCAACAAGGCCTACGGCGTCGGCATGCGCTCGAGCCACGGCTGCATGCGCCTGTATCCGGAAGATGTCGAGCCGCTCTTTGACATGGTGCCGATCGGCACCAAGGTGACCGTGGTCAACCAGCCGTTCCTCTTCGGCTGGCACGAGACCGCGATGTATTTCCAGGCCTACGGCGTTTCGCAGGACGACACCAAGAGCTGGAGCCAGGCGGAAAAGAAACTGCTGAGCCGCACGATGGACGCGCGCCAGCGCAAGCGCCTGAAGGAACATTCGAGCGAGGTGCGCTGGGACGTGGTCAATGCGATGGGCCACGATCCGCGCGCCGTCGCCGTTCCGGTGACGACACCCGAAGCGTCGGTCGATTCGGTGCTCGCCGCGGCGAAGAAGGTCGACAACTTGCTGCCGGTCGGCTCGAACTGGAGCGGCAAGGATGAACTCCTGGTGAGCGAGCAGCAGTTCGAGCAGATGCTCTCCGACCGCGAACCGGGCTCCGAGGCGGCACCGGCGACCCCTGCCGCGCCGACGACTCCGCCGGCGGTGTCCAATCAATAGAGCGGCCCCGGACAGGGGCTTGCAGGACGCCGGCGGAACCCCCATGCCGGGGTTGTGTCACACGAGAGCCGTATGAACAGCAAGTTCTACACTTCGTTCGTAGTCGAAGCGCCGGGCACCGATCCGGAACGCCAGTTCACGGGCATCATCGAACTGCGCGGCCACGGCGGGGAACCGCCCGACGCCGACGAGATCGGCCAGCTGCTCGCGCGCAAGCTCAATCTCGAATCGGACCGGGTCCGCGTGCTGACCTGGTCCCGCCTGCACTGATCGCCGCGTGACCGAACCGCTGTCGGAGTGGCTGCGCGTGATGCTCGATGAGATCGCGCGCAAGCGTGCGGATGCCGAACGTGCCGGCACCGAGGCACGTGCCCGCGCCGCGGAACAGCCGGCCGCCGTCCGTCCGGCCAAGCGCGGTGACGCCAGCTCCCGAAAGAGCTGATCCGGCCATGATCCCGCTGCGCGACGAAAACCCCACGCGGATCGTACCGTTCGTCAATTACGGGCTGGTCGGACTCTGCGTCCTCGCCTTTCTCTGGCAGCTTACGCTCGGCGAGCACGGCGGCGAGCGCGCCATCTTCGCTCTGGGCGCTATTCCCGCGGTACTCCTCGGCCACGCGCAATTGCCGCCGGAATTCGGCGGCGTGCCACCGGCGCTCTCCATCCTGACGTCGATGTTCCTGCACGGCGGCTGGATGCATCTCATCGGCAACATGCTTTTTCTCTGGATCTTCGGCGACAACATCGAAGAGGCGATGGGGCGGGTGCGGTACCTGCTCTTCTACGTCCTGTGCGGCGTGGTCGCCGCCTTCTCGCAGGCGCTGCCGAACCCGCAGTCCGAAGTGCCGATGATCGGCGCGAGCGGCGCCATATCCGGCGTGCTCGGGGCGTATCTGATGCTGTTTCCGCACGTGCGCGTGCTCACGCTGATTCCGTTGGGTCTTGCGACCCAGCTCGTCCGCCTGCCGGCGATCTGGGTGCTGCTCCTGTGGTTCGGTCTGCAGCTCTTGAGCAACGTCTTCGGCGGCGAGGGCGGCATCGCGTTTTCCGCTCATATCGGCGGCTTCGTCGCAGGCGTGGTCCTCATCGGCCTCTTCAAGCGCCGTTCCGTGCCGTTCGGCTTCTCGCGACGTTAGGCTGGAGCGCGACGGCTCCCGAGCGCGCTCACGATGGACCCCGCGACGACCGCGAAAGCACCCACAACGGCGAGGCCATTGAGCGATTCGGGTCGCAGCAGCCCGGGCCAGAGGTGCTCGGTGAGCCACATGGCGCCGAGCGTGAAGATCGGCGCCGTCGCCAGCACCGCCCCGACCCTCGAAACCTCCCAGTGCTCGAGTGCCGCCGCGAAGGCGCCGTAGCCCGCCAGCGTGTTGAAGCAGCAGTACCCGACCGCGATCAGCTGGGCCGCCGGCACGTGGTGCAGCAGCTTCAGGTCGACCATCGGCAGCATGGCGACGGTTGCGCCGACGTAGATAAGCCAGAGAATCTGCTGCGCGCCGAGGGCGCGCAGCAGAAGTTTCTGCGCGATTCCGTACGCCGCCCAGACGATGGAGGCAAGCACCAGCAGCACGATGCCGATGAAGTAGCGGCCGCTCAGGCTCGCGATCTCCGCGAGCCGCTGGTTGAAGAAGAGCAAGAGGCCGGCGATCAGCACGACGAGGCCGATCCGCTGCGCAGTGCCGATCCGCTCCTGCATGAAGACGACGCCGCCAAGGAGCAGGAACATGGGAGCGAGCTGGATCACCGTCTGGTTGACGGTGGGCGAGGCGTACTCGAGCGCGTACGCGTACAGCAGGTAATTCCCGATGATTCCTGCCAGGGAGACCGCCAGCAGCAGCCAGACCTTGGGTTCCAGCCCCTTCAGTCTGGGGAGCGCGCCGCGCATGGCGAGCCAGCCGCCCAGAATGAGAGCCGACACGAGGAAGCGCAGCCAACTGACGGTTTGCGGATCGAACTGCACGAAGGCGACTTCGAGTCCGATCGGCAAGGTGCTCCAGACGAGCGACGTGATGAGCGCCAGAGCGAACCCGAGCTTCCATCGACCTGAGACTTGATGCACTCCATCCCTCCGCCAGCCTGTGCCGCATATGCTACAGTCCCGCGCGAATTCTTCCCGCCGGGAAAAGCATGGCCGAATTGCTCACTCCGGGCATACAGGTCGCCGAACAGTCAGGGCCCGATCACGCGATTCGACGCGCGAGCACGGCTGTCACCGCTTTCGTCGGCCGCGCGCTGCGCGGCCCCTGCAACCAGCCGGTTCCGCTCGCGAGCTTTGCCGACTTCCAGCGTCATTTCGGCGGACTGTGGCAGCCGTCCATGCTCGGCTACGCGGTCGAGCAGTTTTTCGAGAACGGCGGGCGCGAGGCGCTCGTCGTGCGGATTCCAACCGGCGCGCGGCCGAAGACGCTCACGCTGCCGGCCGGACACGAGGTCCTGACGCTCGAGGCGCTCTGCCCGGGCACGCGCGAGTACCTGCGCGCTTCGATCGACTACGACAACATCGGCGAGAACGAGGACGACTGCTTCAACCTGGTGGTGCAGCGGATCCGCACTCCGGGTTCGGAGTTCATCGACGAGCAGGAGACCTACCGGCGGCTGTCCGTCGACCCCGCCAACGGCCGCAACTACGTGCCGATCGCGCTCGCGGATTCGCGGCTGGTGCGCATGATCGGCGAGATGACGGTCGCGCGGCCGGACCGGACGCTGCATCCGCACGGCCGGCTCGCGGGTTACGTGCAATCGAATCCGGACGGTGACGACGGCGCGGCACCAACTGATTACGACATCATCGGTTCGGCGGTCGACGGCACGGGCCTGCATGCGCTGCGCGCGACCGACGGCTTCAATTTCCTTTGCATTCCGCCGCTCACGCGCGACGTGGACATCGGCCCGAGCGCGCTCGTGATTGCCGCGCGGCTCTGCCGCGAGCGGCGCGCGATGCTCATCGTCGATCCGCCGGCGGCATGGACGACGGCGAGCGAGGCGGTCGCGGGCATGCGCAATTGGCATTTCGCGAGCCAGAACGCGCTCATGTATTTCCCGCGGCTCGTCGCCTACGACCGGCTGCGGGGGCGTCATGAGACCTTTGCGCCAGGCGGCGCGGTGGCGGGCGTCCTGGCGCGACTCGATGAGACCTGGCCGGTCTGGTCACCGGCGGAAGGCGACGACGCACTGCTGCGCGCCGGCTATCGCCCACTCTTTGCCGTAGGGGAACCGGATCGGGTACGTCTCGCGCAGGCAGGACTCAATACGCTGCAGGCCGTGCGTTCGAGCGTGAGGCTCGGCCTGAGCCCTCGCACGCTCTGCGGCCCATCGGCCGAGTCACCGGACTGGAAGTACGTATCCGCGCGCCGGCTGGCGCTCTTCATCGAGCGGTCGGTCGAGCAAGGCACGCGCTGGATGGTGTTCGAACCGAACGGGCCGGACCTGTGGAAGCGGGCGCGGGCCCGTGTCGAGGAGTTCATGGCGGCGCTGGACGCCGCGGGCGCATTCCTCGGGAGCGACTCGAGCGAATCCTGCTTCGTGATCTGCGACGAACGCCTCAATGACGGCAGCCCGAAGATCGCTGGCAGTGTACGACTGCTGGTCGGCTTCGCCGCGGCCCGGCCCGGGGACTATCACACGTACCTGTTCACGCACAGCGCCGCCGGCAGCCGGACGGAGCGCGTGAGCTATAACCGGCTGCTCTCGCAGAGCTACCGGCTGGACGACGACGAGCCCGAGTACGAGACGACCATCCGCATCCGCGCCCTGCAGGCCTAGCGCGCCGAGATATACATCGTGATCACGGCGCGCACGACTTCCTTGCCGTCCGTGTCGACCGCCGTCACCGGCACGCCGACGTTCTCGCCGCCCGACCAGTCCGTCTTGTCGAGCCGCGCGGTCGCCGTCACGTCGGTCTTCGCCTTGCCCAGGTACTCGATCGTCATGCCGCGCGGAATCCAGCGCAGATCCGCCGGCAGCGTCGCTTCCATCATCATGCCGGCCGAGAGTTCGCAGAGATTGCCGATCGCGAGCGCGTGCACCGTGCGGATGTGGTTGAGAACGCCCCGGCGCTTGCGCATCGAGACCTCGCAGAAGCCCGGCCTGAGGGCGTGGAAGCGCGGCTCGATGGTCGAAAAGTAGGGCGCGTTGAGGCAGATGATCTCCGCGAACAGCCACTTGCCGAGCGGGCGGCGTGACAGGCGTTCATAGAGCTTCAACGCGCGGCTGGCCATGAACTGAAGTGCGCCTCGAGTCGATGGGTTCCCGCGAGTAATTCTACAGAGCCGCAGGAATTCGGCAGCGGTGATTCGAGCGGCGCGGCGCAGACTCCCGCCTGCAGCCAGCCGAGGAGTCACAAGGACGTGCGCACCCTGCGGAACCTGTTCGGTCTTTCCCCGGGCCGCCGATCGGCGAGTTCGGCGATGCACGCGCGCCGGCCTGCCCGCGCCACGCCGGCGAACCGCCGCCGGATTGCCGCGGCCGACAGCCTCTGGGCGCTGCTGAAATCACGCGAGTTTCGCGCCTGGCGGTTTCGCCGCCAGCACCCGCTCGGACCGTTCGTTGTCGACTTCGTGTGCGTCGAGCAGGCGCTGGTCATCGAGCTCGCCCCGGAATCGATCGTGCCCTCGACCGTTGAAGGGCAGGAGCGGCGCCGGCACTTCCTGGAGCAGCTCGGCTACCGCGTCCTGCGGTTCGCCGCCGGCGAGGTGCTCGATGACCTGCGGCAGGTTCGTCACGCCATCAGCCGCTGCCTACGATGAGTCGAGTCAGGCCCCGACGGGGCCTGAGCGTGTTTTCTCGTAGAATCGGCAAATGCTGCGCACCCGATTCGTCGTTTTTGCCATCGCCCTGCTGGTCGGCTGTGGCGTCAATCCGGTTACGGGCAAGAAGGAATTCAATCTCGTCGGCGAGGAAACGGAGCTCAAGATCGGCGCCGAGCAATACGTTCCCTCGCGCCAGATGCAGGGTGGGGATCTCGCCGTCGATCCCGAGCTCACGCGTTACGTCAGCGAAATCGGCCAGAAGCTTGCGGGCGCTTCCGATCGCAAGCTCCCCTACGAATTCTCCGTGCTCAACAACTCCGTGCCGAACGCCTGGGCGCTGCCCGGCGGCAAGATCGCGGTCAATCGGGGCCTGCTCACGCAATTGAACAGCGAGGCGGAACTCGCCGCGGTGCTCGGCCATGAGATCACGCATGCCGCCGCCCGGCACGGCGCGAAAAGCATGGAGCGCGGCATGTTCATGCAGGGCGCGGTCATGGCGCTTGCGATCGGCACGCACGACAACCAGTACGCGAACATGATCGTCGGTGGGGCAATGGTTGGCGCCCAGCTGGTCACGCAGCGCTACGGGCGCGAGGCCGAGCTCGAGGCCGATCACTACGGCATGGTCTACATGAAACGGGCGGGCTACGACCCGGGCGCCGCGATCGATTTGCAGCAGACTTTCGTCAAGCTCGAGCAGGGCAAGAAGGCGGGGTGGGCCGAAGGCTTGCTGGCGAGCCACCCGCCCTCCCAGGAGCGTGTCGACAAGAATCGCGAGACAGCCGCCAAGCTCGGCGCGGGCGGCGATCTCGGGCGCGACCGCTATCAGAAGGTCATGGCAAACCTGCGCCGCGACGATGCCGCCTACAAGAAGTACGACGAGGGAGTTGCGGCACTCAACAAGGGTGACGACGCGAAAGCGCTCGGTCTCGCCCAGGAAGCGGCAAAGATCGAACCGCGCGAAGGAAAATTCGCCGAGTTGATGGGCGATGTTGAGCTCAAGCGCAAGAACTACAAGGCGGCGCTCGATCACTACCAGCGCTCGCTCGCGTTGAACGGCGGCTACTTCAAGCCGTACCTGCAGAGCGCGATTGCACGCTACCAGCTCGGCGAGCGTGACCAGGCCAAGGCGCTCTTCACGAGGAGCATGGAGCTGCTGCCGACGGCCACGGCGTCCTACTACCTCGGGCGCTACGCGCAGGACGCGGGCGATACCGAGCAGGCTCTCAAGTACTACCAGCTGGCGGCCGGCTCGGATTCGGAAGTCGGCAAGGAGTCGGCCAGGCAGGCCGCCGTCCTCGACCTGCCGCGCAATCCCGGCAACTACCTCGCAGCGGAAGCGCGCGTCGACAAGAACGGGCAGCTGTTGATCGCGATCCAGAACCGGGCACAGGTTCCGGTCCGCGCCGTCGAACTGAGAGTCGCGATCACGAACCCAGCAGGTCAGGCGCTGCAAGGCCCGGTGCGCCTGACTTCGGGGACCAGGACGATCGCCGCCGGCCAGATCATCGAAATTCCGACGGGACTGGCCCCGATCACGACCCAGGCAGAGCTCGCAGCCGTCCGCTGGCAGTTCGACAAGGCCGCCGTCGCCCAGTAGAGAAAAAGGGGACACAGGAAAAAGGGGACAGATTTATTTTTCCGAGTATCTCGGCATTCGCACGAGAAATGCGGAAAAATAAATCTGTCCCCTTTTTCCTGTGTCCCCTTTTTCGCTCAGTCCTTGCGGCGGGTGAGCTCGATGGAGCGCTTGCGCTTGGCGGGGCCGCTGCGAGTCGGCGGGAGGAGGGCGGTGGCGGAGGTCTTGAGGCGTTCGAGTGCGTAGTGGTAGCCCGCGTCGATCGCCCGATCGAAAGCCTGCCAGTTCAACATGTCGATCTGCTCGAGCGGCGGCTGCAGCAGGAGGTCCGTCATGTCGCGACAGGCGAGCGTGTTCGCCGAGGTGTTGATCATGCCGGCGCGCCACAGGATCTGCAGGATGTTGACGCGCCGCTTCTTGCCGCGGAACCACTGGTAGATCTTCCAGAACGGCGGCACTTCCGCTTCGTCCATGTCGGTGCTGAAGGCGCGATCGGCGCCCACGTCGACGCCGACGATCGGCCCGCGGCCGAGTTCGCGCATCACGTCGACCGGCAGGTTGTTGATCGCTCCGCCGTCGACGAGCACCTCGCCCTTGTGAAAGACCGGCGGCAGCACGCCCGGAATGGCGACCGACGCACGCAGCCAGCGCCAGAGTTCGCCCGTGCGGTGAATCGAGCTGCGGCCCGTCGTGAGATTCGACGACACGCAGAAATACGGCAGCGGCAGATCTTCGATATCGATCGAGCCGAATTCCTGCCTGAGGAGCCGCCCGACCTTGCGACCGCGGACGAGCGACACGAACGGCAGGGTGTAGTCGTTCAGCGGATTGGTATCGACGAAGGTACGCTTGAAGCGTTCGCGCATGTCCTTCGAATCCCAGCCCGCGGCAACGCCCGCCGCCATGATGGCGCCGATGCTCGTGCCGCCGACCACATCGACCGGAATCCCCGATTCCGCGAGCGCCCGCACGATGCCAAGGTGCGCGAAGCCGCGCGCGCCGCCGCCCGACAGCACGAGGCCGACGCCGTTGCCCGTCAGGAGTCGCGAGACGCGCGCGACGTCCGCCGGATTGCGCACGTGGTGATGGTTGAGGCCCGGCTTCTGCGCGAGCCAGCGGCTGGCCGCGCCCGGCACGAATCCCTCTTCGTGCAGCAGCACGAGTTCGGCGCGCTGCATCGTGAGCCGCTCCTCGGCGAGGCTTGCGAGCACCGGCCACTCGCTCGCCGGATCGCCGGCGCGGGCGACGAGGAGCAGCGCGTCCGCCTGCCGCAGGCAGAGCTTGCTCCAGACGGTGGGCATGGGATCCGCCACGTACACGACGAAGTCATTCGCGCTTTCGACGTTGTTGAACCAATGGCTCGTGTGCTCGGCGCCGCGCACGCTCCAGACGAGTTCGCTGCGCGCGATGCGATTGAGCGCCTCGACGAATTCGGTCGCGAACCCGCCGACGTCGACGTCGATGCCCTGCGGAATGATCGTGAAGGTCTTCGGCGTCGCCCGCGAGGAGCGCACGGGCGTCTGGCTCGATTCGAGCCGGGCGACGGTGAGCTGCGCGATCTTGAGGAGCCCTTGCGGGTGGCTCAGCATCAGCCGTTCGAACGCGGCTTTGGAGAAGCGACCGACCTCCGTGTCGCGCAAGGCAACGACGGTGGCCGTGCGGAGCTTGCCCGAAATGAGCGCCATCTCGCCGACGGTCTCGCCGGCAAGCATCCGCCCGATCAATTGCAGGTGCCCGTCGGAGACCTTGCGGTAGGCGCCGAGACAGCCGTTGATCACGAAGTAGAGCGCGTCCGGCGCCTCGCCCGCTTCGAAGAGCGTGCGCCCGCCGGGAAGCGAAAACCATTCGATCTCGCTGGCGATCTCGCTCAGGACCGCGACCTCGAGGTCGCGAAAGAGCGGGAGCGAGGCGAGCATGCCGAGGACGCTGCGTCCTTCGATCGCCGTCTCGACGATGGTTTCATGCTCGAGGCTCATGCGACCATTGTTCGGGCGCCGTCCCCGTAAGAAGCGGACTCGGGTCACATTTCGGCGTCGGAGCGCTATTCTAAAGCCCATGGCGGACGAACCCACGCAAAACTACCCCGGTCCCGAGCGCCGCGCGCCTCATCCCGCGCCCCGGGCCCGCAAGACCCTCAAGTGGACGATCATCGTCGGCGCGGTGCTCGGCTTCGGCATCCTTTTCTACCTGAACGTGCTGCTGCAGCGGGTAATCGACAAGACCAATGCGGTCGCCTCGCCCGCGGATGCGGTGCGGCTCGTGCAGTGGCTGAAGGTGATGAGCGTCGTGATGGGCGTATCGATGGTCGGCGTCGCGATCTGGATCGCGCACTTCTCCTGGCGCATCAGCACGACGGCCGTCTATCCGCCGCCGGGCTCGCGGCACATCAAGCCGAAGCGCGTGCTGCGCGGGCAGCCGGCGCGCTTTTTCAGCCTGATCGGTTATTTCATCGCCGCCGTCCTCGGCTGTTCGGGCCTCGCGCTCGTACCGATCGTGTGGCGCCTGCTCGGCAAGCTCGGCACGCCGGGCTGAGGCGTTTACGAAAAAGTGATGCGAACCGCGCATTTGTCGCGGTATCGCGTCACGCGCCCGCCATTGACCCGGTGCTATGATCCGGCGCACTGCGCATGAACGCGCCGAGTGAACAATGGCAGAGCGTTACGTCGTTTTTTCCCACGGCAAGGAAAGCGGTCCCTGGGGCGCGAAAATTTCCGCGATGGCGGAAATCGCCCGCAGCGAAGGCTTCGAGCCCGAGTCCGTGGATTACCAGGGCATCGAAGATCCGGATGACCGTGTCACCCGGCTCCTGAGTTTCTGCAAGGACCTGCGCGGTTCACTGGTGCTCGTCGGCTCGAGCATGGGCGGCCACGTTTCCACCGCGGCGGCGCCGCTCCTGCAGGCCCGCGGCATGTTCCTGCTCGCGCCCGCCTTCTACATGCCGGGGCACGAAGCGCAGACGCCGAAGCCGCCGAAGATTCCGATCACGATGGTGCACGGCTGGAAGGACGACATCGTGCCGGTCGAGAACAGCATCCGCTTCGCGAAACAGTATGGCGCGACCCTGCACATCATCGACGCCGACCATCGCATGCAGGACCACATCGCGCAGGTCAACTACCTCTTCGAATACTTCCTCGTCACCCTCGAAAAATTTCTGTAGCGCGACCGCCTCCACGCGCCGGGGATCCGGATGGCGGGAGGTGTCTGGCAAACCGGTCGGGCGATGTTTGCGGGCAGGACTTTCAAGGTCCGGGAGTCAGGATCGGGAGGCCCTTTCGGGACCGCCGTAAATACATCCCTGTAGTCTTCGGAAAAAACATCCTGTTTTTTTACGATCCCGAAAGGGCCTCCCGATCCTGACTCCCTTCGCGCTGGAGCCAGCCGCTGACACGGCACCTCCCGGTACCCGGCTTCGCGTCACTCAATAGCGTCGTCGGATGGCCCTGGCGGCGATACGGTCGATGAGGCCCGGCGCGATGAGCTTGAGCCAGCGGCCGATCCGGCCGCGCGCGGACAGGATGGCAAGCCGCTTGCGCCGCTCGATGGCGTTGACGATGTGAGCCGCGCATTGCGCGGCCGTCATGAGGCGTGACGTCTGCATGGGGCTTGCGCCGAGCGGCTTGCCGTCCGGCCCGATGGCCCGCTTGTGCGTTTCGCTCAGCACGAAATCCGGCGCGACGATCGTGACACCGACGCCGCTGCCCGCAAGCTCGATGCGAAGCGATTCCATGAAGCCGACGACCGCGTGCTTCGATGCCGCGTAGGCCGTGCGCTCGGGAACCCCGGTGAATGCGGCGACGCTCGCCACCGTGACGATGAGGCCCCGCGAAGCCTTGAGCGCTGGCAGCGCGTGTCCGGTCAGGTGCACCGCGCCGAGGTAGTTCACCTTCAGCAGCTCGTCGAAGATCGACAGGTCGCTGAGCGCATCGAACCGCGACCACATCGTGCTGCCGGCATTGTTGACGAGCACATCGAGACCGCCAAGCTCGGTGAGCGCGTGCTCGACGAGAAGCCGGCAGTCGCCCGGTTTCGACACGTCCGTCGTCTGAATGGCGACCTGTACACCCGCTTTCACGCACGCATCGGCCACTTCGCGCAGCCTCACGGTGTCACGCGCGGCGAGCACGAGCCTTGCACCGCGACTTGCCAGGGCGAGCGCCAGCGCTTCGCCGATGCCGGCGCTGGCACCGGTGATCACGATGCGCTTGCCCTCGAGCTGCCTGCGGTCTGTCATTTGGGTTTAAACTCGCGCCATGCGAATCTGGATCAGCGCATGGTTCTTGGCAATAGCGATCGGCGGCTGCGGCTCGAGCCCGCCGCCCGATCAGCCGGCCGCCGACAAGGACCCGCCCAGGGAAACCGTTCTCGACGACATGATCAAGACCGAGGATCGTGCGAAAGCCGCGGGTGCACAGGTCGAGGACCGGGTGAATCAGCTCAACAAACAGCTCGACGTGCAGGAAGGCGGTGATGCGGGCCCGCAAGATCCCGACGCATCGCCGAATCCACCGCCCAACCCTTGAGTCCCGGCCCGTGACCCCGGACCCCTGGCAATGAGTCGCACAGCAGCGGCGCCCACTTGGTGGGTCTACGTTGTGCGGGCGGCCAACGGCTCCCTCTACACCGGCATTACGACGGACCTCGAGCGCAGGCTCGCCGAGCATCGGTCGGGCCGGAGCGGCGCCCGGTTCTTCCGCACGTCGCGCGCGCAACGCGTCGTCTATTCCGAGACGGCCCGCGATCGCTCGAGCGCGTCGCGCCGGGAGGCCGAGATCAAGGGACTGAAGCGCGCGGAGAAGCTGGCACTGGCAAAAAGGGGATAAACAAAAAGGGGACACAAAAAAAGGGGACAGATTTATTTTTCCGAGTATCTCGGCGTTCGCTCGAGAAATACGGAAAAATAAATCTGTCCCCTTTTTGTGTCCCCTTTTTGCTAGATGCCGCCGCGGGTCAGGCTGAGCGGATCGAGCAGGCGCCTGAGTTCTTCGCGCGACATGCCGGTCATTTCTTCCGCCACCTCGAGGATCGGCCGTCCTTCCGCGTAAGCTTTTTTCGCGATCGCCGCGCCCTTGTCATAGCCGATCACGTTATTGAGCGCGGTCACGAGGATGGGATTGCGCTCGAGCGCGCGCGCGATCGCGGCCGGATTGGCCTTGAAGCCCGCGATCGCGCCGTCGGCGAGCGCCCGTATGGAATTCGCGAGCAGGCGAATGCTTTCCAGCAGGTTGTACGCGATCACCGGCAGCATCACGTTCAGCTGGAAATTGCCTGCCTGGCCCGCGATCGCGATGGTCGTGTCATTGCCCATCACCTCGGCGCAGGCCATGAGGGCGGCTTCCGCGATCACGGGATTGACCTTGCCCGGCATGATGCTGCTGCCCGGCTGCAGGGCGGGCAGGGCGATCTCGGCAAGCCCCGCGAGCGGGCCGCTGTTCATCCAGCGCAGGTCGTTGGCGATCTTCGTGACGCTGACCGCAATCGTGCGCAACTGGCCGGACACTTCGACCGCGGCGTCCTGCGACGACATCGATTCGAAGTAGTTGCGGCTCGGAATGAAGGCGACCGTCGTCAGTTTCTCGAGCTCGTCGCAGAAGAAGGCGGCGAAATCCGCATGGGCGTTGATGCCGGTGCCGACGGCCGTCCCACCCTGGGCGAGCGCGAGCAACCGGGGCTCGGTCGACTTGAGCCGCGCGCGGCCGTTCTCGAGCTGCGTGCGCCAGCCCGACAACTCCTGGCCGAGCGTCACCGGCATCGCGTCCATGAGGTGGGTGCGTCCGGTCGTGACGATGGCGCCGACCTCCCGCTCCTTGGTCTTGAGGACCTCGCAGGCATGGTCGAGCGCAGGCAGCAATTCCTCGCGCAGCGCGAGCACGGCGCTCACGTGGATCGTCGTCGGGATCACGTCGTTGCTGCTCTGGCACAGGTTCACGTGATCGTTCGGATGCACGGCGCGGCCCAGCCGACCGCTTGCGAGGTGTGCGATCACCTCGTTCGCATTCATGTTGGTGCTCGTCCCGGAACCCGTCTGGAAGACGTCGATCGGGAACTGCTCGAGGTGCCGGCCACCAGCGATTTCGCCGGCCGCGGTGTCGATCGCCCGGGCGAGGGCGGGATCGAGGAGCTTCAGCCGCAGGTTCGCCTTCGCCGCGGCTTGCTTGACGAGCGCGAGCGAGGCGATGAACCTTGGCGGCAGCTTGCGCCCGCTGATCGGAAAGTTATCGACCGCCCGCTGCGTCTGTGCGCCCCACAGCGCGTCCGCGGGCACCTTGAGTTCGCCCAGGCTGTCGCGTTCGGTTCTGGAAGCTTTCGTCACTTCGGCGTGCCTTGAGAAAATCTTAGCATCAGAATGAAACCCATGCCGGAGCCGAAAAACAGGTCGGTCCCCTTTTCGCTGCGCAAGTTCGTCACGATGTGGGTGCGCGTCAAGGTCGCGCCCGAGGACATCGCCGGGCGGCTCGCCGGCCGTGGCCGCCCGGTCTGCTACGTGCTGGAGCACGACAGTCTCTCGGATTTCCTCACGCTGCAGGACGTTTGCGTCGCGCGCGCACTGCCTCGCCCGTCGCGGCGGCTCAATTTCGGCCCCCTGACCCAGCCGCGCTCGGTCTTCTACATGGAGGCGCGCACGGGGTTCCTGCGCCAGCGCGTCGACCGGCGCGTGCCCTCGCTCCTCAGGGAACTCATCGCCCACGCGCGCGACAACCCCGAACTCGACCTCGACATCGTGCCGGTCGCGATCTACTGGGGGCGCGCGCCGCAGAAGGAAGGCTCGCTGCTGCGGCTGCTCTTCACCGAGAACTGGGCGTTCGTCGGCCGCATCCGCAAGTTCCTCACCGTGCTCGTCAATGGCCGCAACGTCGTGCTGCAATTCGGCGATCCGGTGACGCTGCGCAGCCTCTTCGACGACGGCATCGAGGAGAGCCGGGCGATCCGCCGCGCCTCGCGCGTGCTGCGGGCGTACTTCCGCAATCAGCGCGACGCCACCATCGGGCCCGACCTTTCCCACCGGCGCACGATCGTCGCGCAGGTGCTGCGCACGCGCGCCGTCCGCCAGGCCGTGCGCCAGGAGATGCGGGACCGCAAGCTCACGCGCCGCGAGGCGCTCGACAATGCGAAGAAATTCGCCGACGAGATCGCGGCGAACTATTCGCATGCGTTCGTCTCGGTCGGCGCGCGCCTCCTCGCACGTGTCTGGAACCGCCTGTACGACGGCGTGATCGTGCGCCACCTCGATGTGCTCGCGCGCGCGGCGGACGGCGTCGAGATCGTCTACGTGCCCTGCCACCGCAGTCACATGGACTATCTGCTGCTCTCCTACGTGATCTTCCAGAGCGGCCGGGCGGTGCCGCACATCGCCGCGGGCGTGAACCTGAACATGCCGGTGATCGGCCGCACCCTGCGCAAGGGCGGCGCCTTCTTCATGCGGCGCTCGTTCAAGGGCTCGACGCTGTACACCGCGGTTTTCATGAAGTACCTCGGTGTGATCATGGCGAAGGGCCATTCCATCGAATACTTCATCGAAGGCGGCCGCAGCCGCACCGGGCGGCTGCTCGCGCCGCGCACCGGCATGCTTTCGATGACGGTCCGCAGTTTCCTGCGCGACCCGAAGCGGCCGGTGATCTTCCTGCCGGTCTATTTCGGCTACGAGCGGCTGGTCGAGGGCGAAACCTACATCGGCGAGCTCACGGGCCAGGCGAAGCGGAAGGAATCGGTCGGCGGCCTCATGAGGACGCTGCCGAAACTGCGTCAGAAATTCGGCCACGTGTTCGTGAACTTCGGCGACCCGATCGATCTCGACGGCGTGCTCAGGCGCCACAACCCGGAGTGGCGCAGCCAGGCTCCGCTCGACGACAGCCGCCCGCCCTGGGTCGGCGCCGCGGTCGACGATCTCGCCAACGAGATCGTGCGGGCGATCAACAGCGCCGCCGCCGTGAACCCGGTGAATCTCGTTGCAACCGCGCTGCTCGCGACGCCGCGGCAGGCGCTGCTCGTCAACGACCTGGCGCGCCAGATCGATGCCTACCGGCGCCTGCTCGCCGCCGCCCGCTACAGTGCCCGCGTCACGGTCTGCGAGGAGGACGGCGAGGCCTGCATCCGCTACTGCGAATCGATGGGCATCCTCGAGCGGCAGACGCACGCGCTCGGCGACGTCGTGCGCATGTCCGAGCGCAACGCCGTGCTGCAGACCTACTTTCGCAACAACGTGCTGCACCTCTTCGCGATGCCCTCGCTCATGGCCTGTTGCTTCGTCAACAACGCGACGCTGCGGACGCAGGACATCCACCGGCTCGCCTGGCGCATCTACCCGTACGTCGCCGAGGAACTCTTCCTGCAGTGGCGTGAAGACCAGGTGCCCGAAGTCGTTCAGGAGCAACTGCGGGTCTTCGTCTCACTCGGCCTCCTCACGATGACGGGCGACGGGACGCTCTGGAGCCGCCCGGCGGCGGCAACCGCGGAAGCCGTCCAGCTTTCGCTGCTGGCGCAGGCCACGATCCAGACCGTCGAGCGCTACTACCTCGCTATTGCCGTGCTGGTGAAGGCGGGCAGCGGCATGCTCTCGACCGCGGAGCTCACCGGCCGCTGCCACCTGATGGCGCAGCGCATGTCGATGCTCTACGGCTTCAACTCGCCGGAATTCTTCGATAAGGAGCTGTTCGGGAGTTTCATCGACCAGCTGCGACGGCGCGACGTCGTTCACGTGGACTCCGCCGGAAAACTGACCTTCAACGAGGTGCTCCTCAACGTGAAGATCGATGCGGAGCTGGTGCTCTCGGAGCAGATCCGCCACAGCATCCTGCAGGTGGCGCACAGCTGAGTGTTTTGCAGTGCAAACGCGGCCTGTTCGGGCCGACTCCTCGGCCGGTTTGCACTGTTATACTGCCCCGCCAAAGGCCATAGCTTCGCGTCAGCTGTCTACCAAAACCAACACAGGGCGCGCGGTGGCACGGTCCTCAAGAGATCGCAGCGCCAGGCCACCACAACGACACCATTCAAGTGGGGGGAAGCATGATGAATCATCCCGCAGCAGCGCAGCCCGGCCATCGGCGTGCCTGGTGTACCCTGGGTCTCGCGGCCGCACTCGGCAGCGCGAGCTTCGCCGCCCAGGCCATCGATTTCTCCAGCGACTCGGGCAACTTCACCGGCAGCTGGGACACGACGATCACCTATGGCCAGGCCTGGCGGGTGCAAAGTCCCGACTGCGACCTGATCGCGACGGCGGACGGCGGCTGCGGGCGCTCCCCGAACATCGACGACGGCAATCTCAATTACTCGACCGGCACCGTGAGCCGGGCATGGAAGATGGTCACGGAGGTTGCGCTCAAGACCGAGCACTACGGTGTATTCATCCGCGGCGCCGGCCTCTATGACCAGGAGGTCGAAGACAGCCCGACGGAGCGCACGCCCATCTCGAGTTCCGCGAAGCACCTCGCGGGTTCCTACGCGCGCCTCCTCGACGGCTTCGTCTACGGCAAGTGGGACCTCGGCACGCATCCCTTCGAGCTGCGCCTCGGCAAGCAAGCCGTGAGCTGGGGCGAGAGCACGTTCATCCAGGGCGGCGTCAATACGCTGAATCCCTTCGACGTCTCGGCGCTGCGGGTGCCGGGGAGCGAGCTGAAGGAGGCGTTCCTCGCGCAGAACATGGTGTTCGCGAGTTTCGGGCTGAGCGAAAATCTCACGCTGGAAGGCGTGTACATGCTCGATTGGGATCCGACGCAGCCGGAACCGGCGGGCACCTTCTTCAGCACGAATGACTTTGCGCCGCGTGGCGGCCACAAGGTCGTGCTGGGGTTCGGCGCGTTCAGCGACCAGGGAGTCGATTTCACGCCGCTCGGCGGGCCGTACATCGCGAATTTCCAGCAAGTGCCGCGCGCCGAGACCATCGAGCCGAGCAAGAGCGGCCAGTTCGGGGCGGCGCTGCGCTGGTTTGCGCCCGACTTCATGAACGGCACCGAGTTCGGTTTCTACTTCACCAAGTACAACAGCCGCCTGCCGCTCATCTCCGGCAACACCGGTACCCAGGTGGGCATCGGCAACGCCTGGGGCGCGGCCAATTCCGTGCAGGCTGCGGCGCTGGGTCTCGCGGCCGGCCTGCCGCCGGCCACGGCCATCGCCATCGGCGCGAACCAGGGCTTCAATGCCGCGGCGTCTCAAGGCGGCAACCTCTCGGCCGCGCAAGCGCAGGCGTACGCGACCATTGCAGTGAATACGGCGCTCGCCGGCGGCAACGTCGCGGCGCAAGCGACGAACCTTGCAACACATGAGTACGCGCAGACCGCGAGCTACTTCACCGAATACCCGGAGGACATCAAGCTCCTCGGTGTGAGCTTCAACACGCAGCTGCAGCGCACGGGCATCGCGTTACAGGGCGAGTTGACCTATCGCATGGATGCGCCGATCCAGTACGACGACGTGGAATTGCTGTTCGGCGCGCTGACGCCCTTCGAAGCCGGGCTGGCAGCGCTGCAGGGTGTCACGCTGCCGACGACTTGTCCGGCCACTCCGGGCCCGGCCGCGACGCTCAACGCCTGCGGCCAGCTCGGCGGCTTCGGGCTCAACCAGAAAGTGCAGGGCTGGGACCGCCACGACGCCATCCAGGTGCAGATGACGGCAACCAAGGCGTTCGCCAACGTGCTGGGCGCCTCGCAGATGGTGATCGTCGGTGAAGTCGGCCTCACGCATTTCCAGGGCCTCGCGGACAAGCTCACGGGCGGCCCGAACGGCCAGGGCCTGCGCTACAACGGCCCCGGCACGTCGGTCAGCGGAAACTTTCCGCTCGAGGGCAAGCATTTCAACGAAGTCGAACCGCAGGACCGCTTCGCGGACGCGACGTCCTGGGGCATTCGCCTCGCTGGTCGCTTCGATTACCTGGGCCTCGTCGGTCCGTGGAACGTGAGCCCGCGCTATTCCCTGCAGTACGACATCGGCACGACGCCCGGGCCCGGCGGCAACTTCGTCGACGGGCGCATCGCCGCCACGGTCGGCGTCAACCTGAACCTGCAGAGCCGCTGGGATGTGGATTTCAACTACACGAGCTACAGCGGCGCCGGCCGCTGGAACGATCTCAACGACCGCGATTTCCTCGCGGCGAGCCTCAAGTACTCCTTCTGAGCGCGGGAGAATCACCATGCAGACCAGAAAAGTAATGGCAGCGCTCGGCGCCTGCGCTCTGACCGCCGCGCTCATCGCCGGCATCCCGGCGGCGAACGCCGGCATAACCGCCCAGGAGGCGGCGCGTCTTGGCGCGGATCTCACGCCGCTCGGCGGGGAAAAAGCCGGCAATGCCGCGGGCAGCATTCCGGCGTGGGACGGAGGCCTCCTGTCGTCGGCCAAGGCGGGCTTTGCAAACTTCCAGCCGGGCGGCCACCACCCCGACCCGTACGCCGGCGACAAGCCGCTCTTCACCATCACCGCCGCGAACATGAATCAGTATGCGGACAAGCTGACGGAAGGGCACAAAGCGCTTCTCAAGGCCTACAAGGATTACTTCATCCAGGTCTACCCGACGCATCGCAGCGCCGCGGTGCCCCAGCGCATCTACGACGCGACCAGGCGCATCGCGGAGACGGCGACGCTCGCCGAAGGCGGCAACGGCGTGCACGGCGCGGCGATCGGAATTCCGTTCCCGATTCCGAAGTCAGGCGTCGAGGTGTTCTGGAACCACGTGCTGCGCTATCGCGCGGACAAGGCGCAGCGGATCATCGGCCAGGCACCGGTTTCCGCCAGCGGCACGTACACGCTGGTGAAGTTCCGCGACGAGTTCTACGTCGCCTACAGTCTCGAGGGCGCGACCGAGCAGAACCTCGACAACGTGATCCTCTATTTCATCCAGGAAACGCTGGCCCCGCCGCGCCAGGCGGGCGAGATCCTGCTGGTGCACGAGACGCTCGACCAATCGAAGGAAAACCGGCGCGCCTGGCTCTACAACCCGGGCCAGCGCCGCGTGCGCCGTGCGCCGGACGTCGCTTACGACAATCCGGGCACGAACGCGGAGGGGCTCAGGACCTCCGATCAGTTCGACATGTATAACGGCAGCCCGCAGCGCTACAACTGGACGCTCGTCGGCAAGAAGGAGATGTACGTACCGTACAACTCGTACACCCTTCACAGCGACAAGACGAAGTACGCGGACATCATCAAGCCGCAGCACATCAACCAGGATCTCGCGCGCTACGAGCTGCATCGCGTATGGGTGGTCGACTCCGTGCTCAAGCCCGGTGTCAGCCATCTGTACAAGCGGCGCACGCTGTATGTGGACGAGGACAGCTGGCAGATCCTCGCGGTCGACTGCTACGACACGCGCGATCAGCTCTGGCGCGTGCAGGAAGGCCATGTGATCGAGTACTACGACGTGCCATCCTTCTGGACGACGCTCGAACTGGTCATGGACCTGCAGAGCCGCCGCTACCTTGCGCTCGGCCTCGACAACGAGGACTCGAAGACCTACAACTTCAACATCAAGCGGACGCTCGCCGATTACCAGGTCGGTGCGCTACGGAGCCTCGGAGTCCGCTGAGCAGGACGAAGTGTCGCCAGCAGCGCGCAGGGTATCTTTCGGGACCGCCGCGCTCTGCGCGGCGCTCGGCTGTGCCGCCGATTCCCAGCCGGGTGCCGCAACGGAGCCGGCGGCCGAGCAATCTGAAATTGCCCCGCTCGCGTCGAAGGCCCTCCTTCTCGATGTCGCCTACGCGGACCGGCGTATCGTGGTGGTCGGCGAACGTGGAATCATCCTGCTCAGCGACGACCAGGCGAAATCCTGGCGGCAGGCACCGGCCCCGACGCTGTCATCGCTCACCGCGGTCTACTTCGCGGACGCGACGCACGGCTGGGCCGTGGGGCAGGACGAGGTGATCCTGCGCAGCGACGACGGCGGCGAGCACTGGACCCGCACGCACTTCAATCCCGACGCGCAGCAGCCGCTCCTCGATGTGTGGTTTGCCGATGCCGATCACGGCATCGCCGTCGGCGCCTACAACGCGTACCACGTGAGCGCCGATGGCGGTCGCACGTGGGTGCCGCAGCCTTTTGCGCCCATCGTTGCCAAGGGGAAGGACGTGAAGCCCGCAAAACCGGTCGCGGCCGCGGACGAGCTCGGCGACGGCAGTGAAGGCGTGCAATATCACCTGAACGGCATCGCGGCTGCCGCGCCGCCCCGGCTCTATCTTGCGGCGGAATCGGGCCACCTCTACCGATCGGACGACACCGGCGTCACCTGGACGACGTTGCCGTCGCCCTACGAGGGATCTTTCTTCGGCTTGCTGCCGCTCGACGGCGACGCCGTGCTCGCCTTCGGCATGCGCGGACACCTGTATCGTTCGGAGAACGCGGGAGCCGACTGGACGGAAATACCGACCGGCACGCTCGCGATGCTGACGAGCGCGGTGCGCCTGCCGGACGGCGGCGTCGCGCTCACGGGACTCGCGGGCGTACTGCTCGTGAGCACCGACGGCGCGCACACCTTCAAAGTCGAGCAGCAGGCGGACCGCAAAGGCATGTCGTCGGCCGTGCTGGTCGGCGACCAGCTGCTGACGGTGGGCGAGGGCGGCGTGCTGCTGCGCCCGCTCGCGCCGCAGGAACGGGGTCTGACCCCCTTGGGGTCTGACCCCTCGAAGCCGAAGGCGGGCACGTGACTGGCAAACTCGTCCTCGCCATCGATCGGTTGATCTTCACGCACCGGGTCGTGGTGCTGCTGCTGTTCTCGATCGTCACGGTCGGCATGGGGTACGTCGCGTTCACGGGCCTGAAGATCGACGCGGGCTTCGAGAAGCAGCTGCCGCGCGATCACGAGTACATCCAGACCTTCCTGTCCGACAAGGCGAAGGACTTCCGCGGCGCGAACCGCGTGCTGATCGCCGTGATGGCGCGCGACGGCGACATGTTCACGCCGGAGTTCTTCAAGGCGCTCAAGACCGCGACCGATGAAGTGTTCTTCATCGACGGCATCGACCGCGCGCTCGTGCAGTCGCTCTACACGCCGAACGTGCGCTACACGGAAATCGTCGAAGACGGCATCGACGCCGGCAATGTGGTGCCGGCGGAGTTCGAGCCGACGCCCGAAGCGATCGCCCGCGTGCGCGAGAACATCCTGAAGGCCGGCATCGTCGGCCGGCTCGTGGCCAACGACTTTTCCGGCGCCATCGTCAGCGCACAGATCGCGGACGTCGATCCGAGCGGCAAGCCCGTCGACCTGATCCGTCTCGCGCACGATCTCGAATCGAAGGTGCGGGCGAAGATCGAGGGCCAGGGCCTGAAGAACGTCGACGTCGCGGTGCAGGGCGGCGTGCCGGGCGTCGAAATACACATGATCGGCTTCGCCAAGGTCATGGGCGACATCGCCGACGGCGCGGGATCGGTCGTGATGTTCGCCGTGATCACGATCGTGCTGACGCTGCTGTTCGTCTGGATCTACTGCCAGTCCTTTCGCATCGCGCTCATCCCGGTCGTCTGTTCGATCATCGCGGTGATCTGGCAGCTCGGCCTGCTGGTGTTCGTCGGCTTCGGCATCGATCCGATCGGCATCCTCGTGCCGTTCCTCATTTTCGCGATCGGCGTCAGCCACGGGGTGCAGAAGATAAGCGCGGTGGGAGACGCGGCCTTCGCCGGCGCGGATTGCATGGAGGCCGCGCGCCAGACATTCCGGCGCCTGCTGTTGCCGGCCGTCGTCGCCCTCATCGCCGATCTCGTCGGCTTCATCACGATCCTCATGATCCCGGTGCGCGTGATCCAGGAGATGGCCGTCACGGCGAGCCTCGGCGTCGGGGTCGTGATCCTGACGGACCTCCTGCTGCTGCCGGTGCTCGTCTCGTTCGTGACCATCCACGAGAAATACCGCGAACGCCTGCGCAAGCGCGTGAAGCTGCTCGCGCCCGTCTGGGAGACGCTCTCGCACGCGGCACGACGGGGGCCCGCCGCCGTCATCATCGTGCTCAGCATCGCGCTCGGCGCCGTCGGCTGGCTCTATGGCCACAAGGTCGCGATCGGCGACATGCAGGCGGGCGTGCCGGAGCTTTGGCCGAACTCCCGCTACAACAAGGACTCGACCGCCATCACGCAGAAGTTCTCGATCGGCGTCGATATCCTCAATGTCATCGTCGAGACGGAACCGAACGGCTGCGTCGACTACGGCGTGATCGCGGCGATCGACCGCTTCACCTGGCACATGGTGAACGTGCCCGGCGTGCAGGACGCGGTGTCGCTCGGCACCGTGATGAAGGTCGCAAGCTCCGCCTGGAACGAGGGGAGCCTCAAGTGGAGGAACCTGCCGCGCAACGAGGCGCAGCTCGTGCAGGCACAAAAATACATCGAGACCAGCACCGGGCTCCTGAACGCGGACTGCAGCGTGATGCCCGTCGTGATCTTCACGAAGGATCACAAGGCCGAGACGATCGAGCGGATCGTCGCCGAGGTGAAGAAGTGGCGGACTGAGAACAAGACGCCCAAGGCCGAGTTCCGCCTCGCGACGGGCAACGTCGGCGTGATGGCGGCGACCAATGAAGTGGTGAAGGCGAAGGAGATGCCGATCCTCGCCGGCGTTTTCCTCTCCGTGATCGTGATGTGTCTCGTGACCTTCCGCTCCGTGCTCGGCACGATCTGCGTCGTGCTGCCGCTCGCGCTGGTGTCGGTCCTCGTCTATGCCGTCATGACCTTCGTCGGCATCGGACTCAAGATTTCGACCTTGCCGATGGTCGCGCTCGGCGCCGGCATCGGCGTCGACTACGGCATCTATCTCTACAGCCGGATGCAGGAGTTCCTGCGCGAAGGGCAGACGGTGCAGGAGGCGTTCCGCCACACCCTGCGCGTGACCGGCAACAGCATCGTGTTCACCGGCATCACGCTCGCGATCGGCGTCCTCACCTGGGCGTTCTCGCCGCTCAAGTTCCAGGCCGACATCGGCATCATGCTCACCTTCATGTTCCTCGTGAACATGCTCGCGGCGATTTTTGTCGTACCCGCGCTTGCCGTGTGGCTCGTGCGGCCGCGTGCCGTCGCGCAGTCGTAGCGCTCCGGCGAGCCGCTCGTGAGGTCGTGGGCCGAGAGACTACGGATGATCGCGGCGGTCCTGCTCGTCGTGTGCCTCAGTCTGCCTCTGGCAACCTGCACGCACTACGAAAGCGCCGACGGGAAGCGCCTGGCCGTTGCAGACAGGACGACGCTGCCGGCTGGCGCGCACGGGGTCACGGAATATCACTACGCACTCGAGGACGTCGAACCGTATTCGCTTGATGGCCTGACGGTGTGGGCCGTGTTCGCAGGACCGCTCGCGTTCGCTGTCGCGATCGGGCTGATTCACCGGCGCCGCTTGCTGGTCGCCGCGCGACTGCTGGAGCTGCCGGTGCTGGCCTGGTCCTGCGTTGGTGTCTACGGGGTCGTCGGGATGGCGGGCGAGAAGATTTATTATGGTGGGTATCTCGCGTTTGCCGCCGCCGGCGTTTGCGCCCTGGCGGCATTGACGATCGATTTCCTGCTGCTTCGGGCCTGGTGGCGCGAGCGCCGCCGGGCATTCTGACTCAAAGGTGCACCATGTATCGACGAGTATTGTCCGTCCTGTCCGCGGCGCTACTGTTCGCTTGCGCTCTTGCGCAGTCGCCAGCGCAGGCCCAGCAGAAGACGCAAAAACCGCCGCTGCACGCGTCGCACTGGATCGCCATCACCGGCAAGCCGCTCGCGGCGACCGCGGGTGCGATGATGTTCGAGCGCGGGGGCAACGCGGTCGATGCCGCGTGCGCCATGATTGCGGCGACCTCGACGCTCTGGGACACGCTCTCCTGGGGCGGCGAGACGCAAGCGCTCATCTACAACCCCGCGACGAAGAAGATCATCGCGATCAACGGACTCGGCGTCGCGCCGACCGGCGCGACGGTCGAGTTCTACAAGGCGAAGGGCTACAAGTACCCGCCGGAATACGGGCCGCTCGCTGCCGTGACGCCTGGGACCCCGGGCGGCCTGATGGTGATGCTCGCGGAGTACGGCAAGCTCTCGCTCGCCGACGTGCTCGCTCCGTCGATCGAGCTCGCCGACGGCTATCCCATCGAAGCGGAGCTCGTCAGCACGATCGAGCGGCAGAAGAGCTGGCTCAAGCAGTGGCCGTATTCGAAGGCGGTGATGTTGCCGCATCTTGGCGAGGCGCACGAGGCGCCGGCCGCGGGTGAAGTGTTCCGGCAACGGGACCTCGCGGCGACGCTGCGGCAGCTCGTCGACGCGGAGAAGAAGGCCCGTGCCGCCGGCAAGTCGCGCAAGGCCGCGATCCATGCCGCATACGATCGCTTCTACAAAGGAGACATCGGCGCCGAGTTCGCGCGTGGTGCGCAGGAGCAGGGCGGCCTCATCACGAAAGAGGATCTCGCCAGGTGGGAGGTCCACATCGAGGAGCCGGTCAAGACGAACTATCGCGGCATCGACGTCTACAAGCTGAACACCTGGGTGCAGGGCCCGGTGATGCTGCAGACGCTGAACCTGCTCGAGAGCTTCGACCTGAAATCGATGGGCTACAACTCGGGCCGCTACATCCACACCGTGTACCAGGCGATGAACCTCGCCTACGCGGATCGCGACTTCTACTACGGCGACCCCTACGTGCCGCCGGTCGAGCCGATCAAGGGGCTCCTGTCGAAGGATTACGCGAAGGCACGCTTCGCCACGATCAATCTCGACAAGAACGATGCGTCGGCCGGTCCTGGCGATCCGTATCCCTACCAGGGCGAGAAGAATCCCTATCGCGCGACGCTCGATAAGTGGGCGAAGGCGCTGCCGGCGTCACCGCTGCCGCAAACCGCGGAGGCGCTAGACGAGTCGGCGCGGAAATTCTTCAATGGCACGACGTCGGTGATTTCAGCCGACGCCGCGGGCTGGGTCGTGTCAGTGACGCCGAGCGGCGGTTGGGTGCCGGCGGTGATCGCGGGCCACACGGGCATGGGCATGAGCCAGCGCGCGCAGTCGTTCGTGCTCGACGCCGCCGAGAATCCATTCAACGTCATCGAGCCGGGCAAGCACCCGCGCGCCACGCTGACGCCGAGTCTTGCGATGAAGGACGGCAAGCCCTATCTCGCCTTCGCCGTGCAGGGGGGCGATACGCAGGATCAGAACCTGCTGCAGTTCTTCCTGAACGTCGTCGAGTTCGGCATGACTCCCCAGGAAGCAGTCGAGGCGCCGAACTTCACGAGCTACCAGATGCACGATTCGTTCGACCAGCACGAACGCTTCAACGGCCGCATCCTCATCAACGACTCGATCCCCGACTGGGTGCGCAAGGATCTCGTTGCGCGCGGCTACAAGCTGGAGTACGGGGCGCGCACCTCCGGGCCGATCAACGCGGTGATGTTCGACTTCGCACACGGCACGATGTGGGGTGCATCGAGCAATCACGGCGAAGACTACGGCATCGCCTGGTAAGCCATGACACCTGAAGAATTCCGCCAGGCCGGCCACGAGCTGATCGACTGGATCGCGGACTACCGCACCCGCATGAACGCGGGCGAGGCGCGCGTGATGCCGGATGTCGCGCCAGGCTGGGTACGGGGGCAACTGCCCGCGGCACCGCCGGCGAAAGGCGAGCCGTTCGAGAACCTGCTGCGCGATCTCGATCGCATCGTGCTGCCCGGCTGCTTCAACTGGCAGCATCCGCGCTTTCACGGATTCTTCCCCGCGAACGTCACGCTCACGTCGCTTCTCGGCGATCTCGTGAGCGGGGGCCTCGGCCAGCTTGGACTCAGCTGGCAATCGAGTCCCGCGCTCACGGAAGTGGAAGAGGTCACGACCGACTGGCTGCGCCAGATGCTCGCTCTCTCGAACGCCTGGCAGGGAACGATTCACGACACCGCCTCGACCGCGAGCCTCGTTGCAATGTTGTGCGCACGCGAGCGCGCACTTGCGAAGGGGCCGCATCAGGGCGGCCTGCAGGCGGCCGAGCGCCCGCTCACGGTCTACTACTCGGTCATCAGCCACAGCTCGATCGAGAAGGCGGCGATGCTCGCAGGCTTCGGCCGCGACAACCTGCGCCCGATACCGACCGACGCCGAGCACCGCTTGCGCGTCGATGTGCTGGAAAGCACGATCAAGCAGGATCTCGTCGCGGGTCGCGTGCCCTGCGCCCTGGTCGCTGCAACCGGCACGACGGCGACCGGATCTTTCGATCCCGTGGCGCCGATCGCGGAGATCGCGATGCGCCACGGCATCTGGCTGCACGTCGATGCAGCCATGGCCGGCTCCGGGATGATCTGCCCGGAGCTGCGGCCACACTGGGAAGGCGTCGAGAGCGCGGACTCGATGGTGCTGAATCCCCACAAGTGGCTCGGCGTCGCATTCGATTGCAGCGTGTATTTCGTGCGCGATGTGCAACATCTGGTGCGCGTGATGTCGTCGAACCCGAGCTACCTGCAGACGGCCGCCGACGGCAACGTGAAGAATTACCGGGACTGGGGCATCCCGCTCGGCCGGCGCTTCCGCGCGCTCAAGCTCTGGTTCCTCATCCGCGAGCAGGGTGTCGAGGGATTGCAGTGCCGCCTGCGCCGCGATCTCGAGAATGCGCAATGGTTCGCGGGCGAAGTCGCGGGCGCGACCGGCTGGCGTGTTTTGAACAGGGTGGAATTGCAGACCGTCTGCGTGCGCCATGAACCTGCGGGGCTCGAGGGCGAAGCGCTCGATCGCCACACACAGGGCTGGGCAAATCGCATCAACCAGTCCGGGCGCGCCTATCTCACATCGGCGATTCTCGATGGGCGGTGGATGGTGCGCGTGTCGATTGGCGCCGAGGCGACGCAGCGCAGGCACCTCCAGGAATTGTGGGCGCTGATGCGTGATGAGGCCGAGGGACGGCGGCCCGAATGACAGTCGAGACGTACTCTCCGCCCGATGCGATGAAGCCGATCGGCCCCTACAGCCGAGTCGATGCTCAAGTGATCGCCGTGACGACGGACCAGGCGCGGCGACGCGGCCGTGAAGCGAAAAATCACTCCATTGCGCGTCGGCCTTGCCGTCGCCGCCCTGGCGGTGGCGATCTACGTCCTCAATCCACTCGGTACGCCGAGCCACGACCCCAGGGCCCGGCTTTGGGGGTTTTCGCCGTACCGAAACAGCTCTTACGCCATGGAGCCGACCATTCACGCGCAATATCGACGTCAGCAGCGACTATGCCAGTACGATGAAGCCCGTACACGTTCCACCCGGCAGCTATTTCATGCTCGGCGACAATCGCGGCAACAGCCTGGACAGCCGCACCTGGGGGGCCATTCCACGTTCCACCGTGATCGGCAAGGTCGTCCACCGCGTGGGGTCGAAATCCGATGAGTCGTCCGAGCCCTGATCCGCGCTTGCCTCGCGTCGACCCGACTGCGGCCATCCGTGGTTTCATCGCGAAGTTCGACCCGAAGGTCGCGCGGCAGATTCGCGCCTGCCGCGGCGCCGTGCGCAAGCTGATGCCGACCGCCATCGAACTCGTCTACGACAATTACAATTTTCTCGTCTTCGGCTTCTGCAGCACCGAACGCGCATCCGACTGCATCGTATCGCTTGCCTGTTCAGCGAGGGGCGTGTCGCTGTGCTTCATATACGGCGCGCGGTTGCCGGATCCCGATGGCATTCTGCAGGGCGGCGGCAACCAGACGCGATTCGTCCGGCTCGACGGCCCGGCGACACTCAAGGGCCGTGCCGTCGCAAAAGCGGTCCGCGCCGCCATCGCGTACGGTTCGACGCCGCTGCCGGTGGGACGCAAGGGCTACACGGTCGTGAAATCGGTTTCGGCAAAACAACGCCCGCGCAGGGACGCGAAGCTTGACTTGCCGAAGCGGCGGACCTAAAGAGTCCGCGGGGGGTTCATGTGCTGAAGATTCGATAACAACTTGAAGCAGGTGAAGCCATGAATATCGTTGCAGTGATCATCCAGTTGGCGAGCGGCGCCGTCGGCGGAAATCTCGCGGGCGGACTCATGAAGAAGTTCAGTCTCGGCACGGTGGGCAATTCCATTGTCGGCATCCTGGGAGGCGGGCTCGGCGGCCAGTTGCTCGGGCTGCTGGGTCTCGGCGGGGCCGGCGTCGGCACCACCGGTTCTCTGGACATCGGCTCCATCATTGCCAGCATCGCGAGTGGCGGTGTCGGCGGCGGCGTGCTGATGGCGATCATCGGGTTCATCCGTAATGCGATGAAGAAGTCCGCCTAGCGAACGCGGGCCATTCGACGCAGGCGAGCGGCGCCCACGGCCGCTCGCTGCGTCAAGGATCTCCCGAGCGTCGAGCCGCATCGGTGCCACGCCACATTGCATTCCTCAGGGCCATCAACGTCGGCGGACGGTTCGTCACGATGGATCGCCTGCGAAAGTCTTTCGAGGAGCTCGGCTTCGACGACGTTGCAACCTTCATCGCGAGCGGCAACGTCATTTTTGATACCAGATCGGCGAGCGCGCCCGCCATCGCCTCGAAGATCGAGAAGGCGATGCGCAAGGCGCTCGGTTATGAGGTCGCGACTTTCGTCCGTACGGATCGCGAGCTCGCCGCTATCGCCGCGCACCAGCCGTTCAGCGCCGGCGACCTGCAGGGTGCGCGTGCCTTCGTCGTAGGCTTCCTCGCCGAGCCGCTGACTGCCGGTGCCGTGCGCAAGCTCATGGCGCTTGGCAACGCCATCGACCGCTTCGCCGTGAACAATCGGGAACTCTATTGGCTTTCCCGGCAGACGCAAAGCGGGTCGACGTTCTCGAACGCGCTCTTCGAGCGGACGCTCGGCGTCAAGTCGACTTTCCGAGGCATGAAAACGATTACGCGCCTTGCAGCGAAGTATCCGTGCAAGTGATGCTTCTCCGGCATGTCCCGTCTCGGAACCTGTTTCACATATCGCCCGCACTCGTCGCGTGGCGCAAGCATCGTCCGCGGCCGTAACATGCAGACATCACCACGGCTTTCACGGAGGCCGCCATGCGAACGCTATTCCTGACCCTGGCTTTCGTCGTGTCGACGGGCGCGCGGGCGGACGAATCCTTCCGCTGCGGCCAATGGATCATCACGGCGGAGCTCTCGGTGTCCGAGATCCTGGGCAAATGCGGCGAGCCGGCCTCGAAGACGAGCGAGGAAGTCGAAGTGCGCGGCAAGGTCGGCACGGGCTCGGTGTCGCGCGGCACGTCGATCGTCGAAAAATGGACCTACGTGCTCTCGAGCGGTGCTCACTACCAGGTGACGATCGTCGACGGCGATGTGCAGAAACTCGCCCGGGTGAAATAGGCGCCGTCTTGCTCGCCGCCGTTCGCACCCGCTTGCGATTGCCAGTGTCGGCTACTTGATGAGGCCCTCGGCCTTCATCGCGGCCTGCACGTGCGGCCGCGCGGCCACGCGTTCGTGGTAGCCCTTGAGAGCCGGCCACTTCGCAAGATCGATGCCGCGCAGGCCGAACCAGCCGAGCACCGTGAAAAGATAGGCATCGGCCACCGTGAACGCGTCGCCCAGGAGGTGGGCACGCGAACCGAACTCCCGCTCGAGCCAGTCGGTGCGCCGCAGGAGATTCGCCTTCGAGAAGGTCCTGGCATCCTCGGGCGCCATTGCATTGAAGAGCGGGCTGAATGACTTGTGCATTTCCGAGTTGATGAACGCGAGCCATTCGATCAGCCGGTAGCGCTCCATCGTCCCCGCCGCCGGTGCGAGCTTCGTTGCCGGCACGCGATCCGCGATGTATTGCAGCACCGCGACGTTTTCGGTGAGGAGTTCGCCGCTGTCGAGCCGGAGCGACGGCACGTAGCCCTTGGAATTCACCTGATCGTAGTCGAGGCCGTCGGAGGTCTTGCGGTTCTTGCGATCGACGCTGGCGACTTCGAAGGCAAGTCCCGATTCATGCAGGCAGATGTGCGAAGCCAGTGAACACGCGCCAGTCAGGTAGTAGAGCTTCATGGGGGACTCCATTGCGAAAACGAACTCTCACTCATCCCAGGTCACCCGCCCGCGCCGCGACTTGTGCGCCTTGGTCGTGCGTTTGCCCTCGAGTCGCCGTTCCTTGGAGCCGCGGGTCGGTCGCGTAGCGACCCGGCGCTTCGGTTCGATCAGCGCCCGGGCAATCAGGTCCTGCAGGCGTTGCATCGCGGCGCGGCGGTTCTGTTCCTGGCTGCGGGTCTCGCGCGCGACGATGAGGAGCGACCCGTCGTCCGTGACCCGATTGCCGGCGAGCCGGCGCAGCCGCACTTTCACATGTTCCGGAATGACGCGGGTGCCGGCAAGATCGAAGCGCAGCTGCACCGCGCTCGCGACCTTGTTGACGTTCTGGCCACCGGGGCCGGAGGAGCGGATGAACGCCAGTTCCAGGTCCGTGTCCGGAATCTCGATCGGCGCCACGGGCCTACTCGTCGCCGGGCGGCTTGCGCCTCGCGCGCAGCACGAAGAGCGCAATAACGATGGCGATCACGATGATGATGAGGACGTAGCGCTTCACGTCGATTTCGGTCCGTGATCGATGTCGTCCGGATCGAAGTCGTTGCGCCTCGTCACGTGCACCTCGCGCTGCGCCACGGGGATCGCGATGCCGTGCTCCTTGAAGAGCCGGTAGATCGTGCGATTGACGTCCGAGCGCACGTTGTTGACGCCGTTCTCGGGATCCGCGATCCAGAACCTGAGTTCGAGCTCCATGCCGTGATCCGCGAAGCCCATCAGCCGCGACACGGCCGGCGGGTCCTGCAGGATGCGGCTGTTGCAGGTCGTCGACTTGAGCAGCACCGCGAGTGCGAGTTCCGGGTCATCGCCATAACTCATGCGCACGGGCAGCTTCAGGCGCACCTTGCGGTCCGAGTAGCTCCAGTTGATCACCTGGTTCGTGATGAGGTTCTGGTTCGGCACCAGCGTCTCGACGCCGTCGCGATCGCGCACGACGACATAGCGGCCGCGCAGCTCCTGCACCCAGCCGAAGTTCTCCGTGCTGGTGCCCGTGTGGCCGGTGAAACTGATCACGTCGCCCGGCTTGATCGACTTGTCGATGAGGAGCACGAAGCCGCTCACGAAATTCGCCGCGATGCTCTGCAGGCCGAAGCCAAGACCCAGACCGACGGCGCCCGTGAGCACCGTGAGCGCCGTGATGTCGACGTTTGCCGCGTTGAGGCCGAGCAGCACCGAGAGGCCCACCATCACGACCTTGACGGACTTGCTGATGCCGATACGGGTCGAGAGGGCCACCGACTCGGAGCGCATGACGCGGCGCTCGATCGCGCCCGCAACGAGGCTCGCCACCACGACGAAGAGCGTGACGACGACGATGCTCTCCATCAGCATCCACAGGCTGAACTTCGTGCGCTCGCCCGGCGCGAGGTCGAGGGAATCGAGGAACAGGCGCACCGGTTCGAGCCAGCCCAGCATCTGCGTGGAAAGGCCAATCCACGCGACCCAGGTCAGGCGCTTTTCCCAGCGCACGAACCAGGAACGCGGCCCCATCATCAGGCGCAGCGCGAAGGTCACGAGGCGCACGATCGCGAACCCGGCCGCAAGCTGCAGCGCAATGTCGAGGAGGCCGCTGTCGAACTTCGCCGCGGTGAAGACGCCGCGCGCGGCGAGCAGCAATACGATGATCACGAACGGCGGGTTGATCAGCGCGCCCGCTTCGAGCGCAAGATCGGTCCAGTCGGGTACTTGCGGCCGCGGGCGCTTGAGATAGGCGAGGCGGATGAAGTGCGCGGCGAACAGGGCGAGGAGGCACGCGACCAGGATCGCCACCTCCTGCGTCAGCATCGGAGGCGTGGTGTAGTGCTCGAACCAGTCGGGGACGTCGGGGCTTGTCTGCATCAGGCGTTCAGGTCCGGGATGAGCTGGCTCTCGAGACGGGCGATCTGGTCCTTCAGCATGAGCTTGCGCTTTTTCAGGCGCTTCATCTGCAGCTCGTCGGTGGAAAAGTCGATCGACAGCCGGTTGATCACGTCATCGAGGTCGCGATGCTCGATCCGCAGCTGCCGCAGCTTCTCCATGTTTTTGAAGAGGTCGGTTTCGACCTTGTTGTCCTCGGTCATGCAATGCCCGATGCGCCCGGTGGAAAGCCGGGTCTCGCCCAGATCGGTGTCACGCTGGGCGGTAGATTAGCCAACCGGCCCGGGGGATTCCACGGGATGGCCGGATCGTGAAAGTCCGATCCTACCGAGCCGGCAAGCCCTGCGCGCAATGCGATGCCGGTGGCAGCCTCGATCTGCGTCGTCGACTGCCCGCCGGTAACCACTTCGATGCCAGCGCCGCCCGCCGCCTTGAAATCCGCGATCAGGCTGCGCCTCTGGCCTGCCGACAGGCGATAGCGAAGGGGATGCGCGATGACGGCGTGGCCGCCGGCGGCGCGGATCCAGCCCACCACTTCGCCCAGAGGGCAAAAGTTGGCCGCCACATGTCCGGGGCGTCCCTGGCCCAGCCACTCGGCATAGGCGTCCGCCGCGTCTGGAACGATTCCACGTTGCGCGAGGGCCCGGGCGAGATGCGTGCGCGTCAGGACCTGGGCCGTGGCGCTGGCCATTTCGAAGAGCTCGTCGCCCGGCAAGCCGTGCCGTTTCAGCCGGTCCGCCATGCTGCGCGCCCGCTCCCGCCGCAGGGTTCGTGTGCGTTCGAGCCCCGCGGCAAGCGCCGACGCTTGTGGATCGATGGCAAGCGCGAGGACATGGATCGCGCGACCGCCCCAATTGGCGGAGACCTCGGCTCCTGCGACGAAGGCAATGCCATGCCGTCGGGCGGCCGCATGGGCCGCATCGAGCCCCGCCGTCGTGTCGTGATCGGTCAAGGCAAGCATCTGGACGCCGTTGCTTGCCGCAAGGGCGACGACCGCTGCCGGTGCCAGCACGCCGTCGGACTCGGTCGAATGCAGGTGCAGGTCGATCAATGGATCGCGACCGGGGCCAGGCCGACCGCCTCGAGATTGAGGCCACGCAGCACGACGAAGCCCTGCCGCCGGTTGACGCCGTTGTCGGTGTAGTCGAACACATACGTCCGCAGCAGCGACCAACGGCCTGCCGTGTCGCGGCCGCCGGCAAAGCGCGAGAACGCGACCGTGCCATCGAGGAGCTGCACGTCGGCGTGTTTGCAGGTCTCGCTCGCGATGCGGTTTGCGAGCTCGCGGCAGGCGAGATTGCGGTGCCAGAGCACGATCGCAATCACGGCTGCGAGCAGCAGCGTGAGATAAGTGTAGGGAGACCAGAGCATTGGCCGGAGTCTACCAGCCGGCCGGCTGCCGCCGGCAGGCGTTCGCTATCATGCGCGGATGGGGAAACATCCGCCGCTCGAATGGTCTGCGATCGACACCGTGCTGCTCGACATGGACGGCACGCTCCTCGACCTGCATTTCGACAATCATTTCTGGCTGGACCTCGTGCCGAAGCACTACGCGGCACTGCATGGCATCACGGTCGCCGAGTCGCTCGCGCGGCTGCGGCTGAAATTTCGCGCGGTCGAAGGCACGCTCGACTGGTATTCGACGGATTACTGGAGCCGCGAGCTCGGCTTCGACGTGATGACCGTCAAACAGGATGTGCGCGAGCGCGTGACGTTTCAGCCGGGCGCCGAGCGCTTCCTCGGGCGGCTTGCGACGCTCGGCAAGCGGCGGGTGTTGCTGACGAATGCCCATCCTCGCGTGCTCGCCATCAAGGATGGGCAGGTCGGCCTCGCGCGGCACTTCGAGGTCATGTACTCGACGCACCCGTTCGGGTTGCCGAAGGAACATCCGGAATTCTGGGGGCGCTTTCAGGTGCGCGAGCCGTTCGTCGCCGGGCGCACGCTGTTCGCCGATGACAGCGTGCCGGTGCTGCGCGCCGCGCAGGCCTTTGGTGTGCGCTGGCTCTGCCAGATCCTGCATCCGGACTCCGCGCAGGCTCGCAGCGACGCGGCGGAGTTCGCGGCGGTCGACTACATCGCGGAGCTATTGGCGCCTTGAAAAAAAGGGGACGACGAAAAAGGGGACAGACGAAGAAAAAGGGGACAGATTTATTTTCTCGAGAATCTGATGCAGACGCCCAGATACCCGAGAAAATAAATCTGTCCCCTTTTTCTTCGTCCCCTTTTTCTAGCGGCGTGAGCCGGCGTGGCGCCTGGGGCCGCCGCGATGGCCGCCGCCACCGCCGCCGCGATTGCCGGGCCGGTGCGGGCGTTGCAGTCGTTCGAGCTGGCCGCGCCCGGGCGGCAGGATTTCCGGCATGAGGTCCGGCGTGATCGTCTCGACCGGAATCTTGCTGCCGATATAACCCTCGATCTCGGGTAGCGACACCACGTATTCCTCGCAGCCGAAACTGATGGCGTCGCCTTCCGCGCCCGCACGGGCCGTGCGGCCGATGCGATGCAGGTAGTCTGCGGCGTCCTGCGGCAAGTCGTAGTTGACGATATGGCTCACGTCGGGGATGTGCAGCCCGCGCGAGGCCACGTCGGTTGCGATGAGGACCGCAAGGTCCCCCGCGTGGAAATCCTTGAGCATGCGCAAACGCTTCTTCTGCGGGACGTCGCCCGAGAGCGCCGCGGCATTGAAGCCGTTCGCGACCAGCGACTGTTCCAGCTTGTCCGCCACGCGCCGGGTATTGACGAACACCATCGTGCGCCGCGCGTCGATGCGCTTGAGGAGCGCGACGAGGAGCGGCAGCTTCTCGCTCATCGCCGGAAAGTAGATCGACTGGCGCACGCGATCGACCGTGACGCTCTCGCTCTCGATCTTGACGAGTTCGGGGTCGTTCATGTGTTCGTAGGCGAGTTCGAGCACGCGCTGCGAGAGCGTCGCCGAGAACATCATGTTGAGCCGCTCCTCGGGCGCCGGCAGCCGGCGCAGCAGGTAGCGGATATCGGCAATGAAGCCCAGATCGAACATGCGGTCCGCTTCATCGAGCACGGCAACCTCGACGTGGCGGAGCTCGAAGACGCGCTGCTTGAAGAAATCGATGATCCGTCCCGGGGTGCCGATCAGGACGTCGACGCCGCGTTCCAGCGTTCTACGCTGCTTTTCGTAGTCGATGCCGCCGAAGGCGAGGCCGATCGTGAAGCCGGTATGGGCGCCGAGCACCATGGCGTCGGCATGGATCTGCACCGCGAGTTCGCGTGTCGGCGCCAGGATGAAGCCACGGGGCGCGGTCAGCGGACGGGTCGGGCGGGGCTCGCGAGTTAACAGATGATTGAACATCGCGAGCAGGAAGGCGGCCGTCTTGCCGGTGCCGGTTTGCGCCTGCCCCGCGACGTCGCGGCCGGCGAGGGCGATCGGCAAGGTACGCGCCTGGATCGGCGTACAGCGATCGAATCCCGCATCGGCAACGCCGCGTGCGACAGAATCCGGGAGCTTGAGTGAATCGAACCGGAGGTCCGAAAGATGTGCGTCTGGCATTCGCTATGGAATTGAGACCGGGTCCAGGACGGAGGCTTGCAAATTGCAATTGGACATGAGCACAATACGTCTCAGCCAGCGGAGCCATCCGCACCTACCGTTGCTTCCCAGCAGGTTTCCCAAACAGATCCTTAGCCTTAAGGGTTGAGTGTAACTGCAGACAGCATACACCGCGCCACATCGGCGCCCAAGCGCGTAACTCAAAAGCGGCAGCGCGCGGCCGCAAACCAATCCACCTTTTCCGTCCAAATTTCTTTCGAACCCCAACCGCATTCTCAATGCGAGCACTTTCCTAGGAGGAAGACCCGAGTGGGCAACAGCATTGTTCACACCAGTGATACCAGTTTTTCGAGCGACGTATTGAAGTCGGAGACGCCCGTTCTCCTCGACTTCTGGGCCGAATGGTGCGGCCCCTGCAAGATGATCGCGCCGATCCTCGAGGAGATCGCCGAGGAGTACAAAGGCCGCGTCAAGATCGCCAAGATCAACATCGACGAGAATCCCCAGACGCCGCCGAAGTTCAATATCCGCGGCATCCCGACGCTGATTCTCTTCAAGAACGGTACCGTGGAGGCCCAGAAAGTCGGCGCTGTGTCGAAATCGCAGCTGGCCGCGTTTCTGGATAACAACCTGTGAGGGGCTATCTCGGTAACTCGGCCCGCAACCGGCCGAACAAGAACCGCGGCGGCGGCCACGGCGGCGGCGGACAGCACGGCCAGCACGGCAACCACCAGAGCAACGACAGCCGGCATCAGCAGCACGGCAATCGCGGCAACGGCGGGCGCGACGACCTGCCGATGGATGACATGCTGCCCGAGGGCGAGGACCTGGGGATCATAGCCCCGGCCGACCTTGCGCAATCGCGCAGCTCGATGAACCTGACGCAGCTGAAGCTCAAGCCCGTGAACGACCTCGTCGATCTCGCGACCAAGATGGGTCTCGAGAACATGGGCCGCTCGCGCAAGCAGGACATCATCTTCTCGATCCTCAAGGCCCATGCGCGCATGGGCGAGGACATCTATGGCGACGGCGTGCTCGAGATCCTGCAGGACGGCTTCGGCTTCCTGCGCTCGGCCGACAGCTCCTACCTCGCCGGTCCCGACGACATCTACGTGAGTCCGAGCCAGATCCGGCGGTTCAACCTCCGCACCGGCGACTCGATCTCGGGCCTCATCCGGCCGCCGAAGGATGGCGAGCGCTATTTCGCGCTCCTCAAGGTCGGCGAGATCAACTTCGATTCGCCGGAGAGCTCGCGCAACAAGGTGCTCTTCGAGAACCTGACGCCGCTCCACCCGACCAAGCGCCTGAAGCTCGAGCGCGGCAACGGCAGCACCGAGGACCTCACGGCTCGTGTCATCGACCTGTGTGCGCCGATCGGCAAGGGCCAGCGCGGCCTCATCGTTTCGCCGCCGAAGGCCGGCAAGACGATGCTGCTGCAGAACATCGCAACCTCCATCGTGGCGAATCAGCCTGACGTGTACCTGATCGTGCTGCTCATCGACGAGCGGCCCGAGGAAGTCACCGAGATGATCCGCACCGTGAAGGGCGAGGTGGTCTCGAGCACGTTCGACGAGCCCGCGAGCCGCCACGTGCAGGTCGCCGAAATGGTGATCGAGAAGGCGAAGCGCCTCGTCGAGCACAAGCGCGACGTCGTGATCCTCCTCGATTCGATCACGCGCCTCGCGCGCGCCTACAACACCGTGGTGCCGTCGTCCGGCAAGGTGCTGACGGGCGGCGTCGACGCGAACGCGTTGCAGCGGCCGAAGCGCTTCTTCGGCGCCGCGCGCAACATCGAAGAGGGTGGCAGTCTCACGATTCTCGCCACCGCACTCATCGACACGGGCTCGAAGATGGACGACGTCATCTACGAGGAATTCAAGGGCACCGGCAACTCCGAGATGCACCTCGACCGGCGCATCTCGGAAAAGCGCATCTTCCCCGCGTTCAACATCAACCGTTCGGGCACCCGCAAGGAAGAGCTCATCACGGACAAGGACGAACTCGCGAAGATGTGGATCCTGCGCCGGCTCCTGCATCCGATGGACGAGCTTGCGGCCATCGAGTTCCTGCTCGACAAGATGAAGGACGTCAAGACCAACTCCGAGTTCTTCGAGTCGATGAAGCGCTGACCGAGGCGGCGGCGATTGACCCCGGCAGCGATAGAGCGCGCAGTGAATCACCTGCGCGCCGCGGACCCCGTCCTCGGCGGGCTCATCGAGCGCGTCGGGGACTGCCGGCTGGAGATCCGGCGGCGGCACTCCCCCTATCAGTCGCTCGTTCACGCCGTGGCGCATCAGCAGCTGCATGGCGCCGCGGCCAGAGCCATTCTCGGGCGGTTCCTCGCGCTCTACCCTGAAAAGGATTTTCCGTCCGCCGCGCAAGTCGCGGCAACGCCGGACCGCAAACTGCGGGCGGCCGGCTTTTCGCGGGGCAAGATCCGTTGTATCCGGGACCTCACGGCAAAGACGCTCGCGGGTGTCGTGCCCGATCGGCGTGTCATACAGCGCCTCGAGGATGACGCGATCGTCGAGCGGCTCATCACGGTCCATGGCGTAGGCCGCTGGACCGTGGAGATGCTGCTGCTGTCGACTCTTGGCCGCCCGGACGTGCTGCCCGTCGACGACTATGGCATCCGCGCTGGCTTTCGCATCGCCTACGCGATGAAGTCGATGCCGAAGCCGATCACGGTCCGGCGGCGCGGCGAACGCTGGCGGCCTTATAGGAGCATCGCGAGCTGGTATCTGTGGCGCGCGACGGAGCTGCGGTAGTCTTCGCGCCGGAACCCGGAGGGGAGAACAAACGATGGACTCCGATGATTCGAATGCGAGCCGGCGTCAATGGCTGGCGGCCGCGCTGACCGGCGGCGCGGCCGCGGCACTTGGCATCACCGCATCGCCGGCCGCTGAGACCGCCACGACGGAGAAGGACTCACAGCTGGCTTCGATTCCGCCGCTTGCCTCCGAATACGCCTTCACCGTGTCCGTCACGCTCGGCGAGGTGTTCTGGGTGAAGCCGACGAGCCAGGGCGCGACGCGCGGCGCGGTCTACGCGCTGAGCGGTGAGGTCTCGGGACCCCACATCCGCGGCATCGTGCTCCCGCAGAGCGGCGGCGATTGGCCGCTCGTCAGGCCGAACGGCGTCATCGATTTCGACGCACGCTATCTCCTGAAGACCGACGACGACGTCTTGATCTACATGCAGAACCGGGGCTACCGCTGGGGCTCGCCCGAGGTGATGGCCGCGATGGCACGCCACGAACCGGTGCCGGCCGGCTCGTACTACATGCGGACGACACCCAAGTTTGACGCGCCGGAAGGGCGCTATGACTGGCTCAGCCGCCACGTGTTCGTCGGCGTCGCGGAAAAGACACCGCAGGGCAACGCGATCCACTACCACAAGATTCTTTAGAAAAATGGGGACATTCCTGATTTCGCCATAACCGGCGCGATATCAGGAATGTCCCCATTTTTCGCGTTCGACTGCCTGCCCGCCGATATCGCGCCGGTAGTGCGCGCCTCGCCACTCAATGCACTCCACGAGCGCATAAGCGGACCGCTGTGCCTCGGTGACGCTCGTGCCGAGGCCTACGGCACACAACACCCGCCCGCCCGCTGTGACGATCCGGTTGCCTGCGAGCTTTGTACCGGCGTGAAAGACTTTTCCGGGCAGCCGCGCGGCAGCTTCCAGGCCTTCGATCCCGTCACCGGCCTGATACGCGTCCGGATATCCGCCGGCAGCCATGACGACGCCGACGGCCGCGCGCCGATCCCAATCGATTTTGGCCTGGTCGAGCGTGCCGTCCAGCGCGCTCTCGCAGAGCAGGATTAGATCGGATCTCAATCGTGACAGGATCGGCTGGGTCTCCGGATCGCCGCAGCGGCAATTGAACTCGAGCACGTTCGGCGTGCCGTCGGCCGCGATCATGAGGCCGGCGTAAAGGAAGCCGGTGTACTCGATGCCCTCCGCCGCGAGCCCCTGGAGCGTCGGTTCGATCACTTCGCGCATCGCTCGCGCATGGATCGCTGGCGTTACGACGGGCGCCGGTGAGTAGGCGCCCATGCCGCCGGTATTCGGTCCCCGGTCGCCGTCATCGCGGCGCTTATGGTCCTGCGAGCTCGCGAGCGGTAGCACCTTGCCGCGTCCCGCCATCACGATGAAGCTGGCTTCTTCGCCTTCGAGGAACTCTTCCACGACCACTTCCTGGCCGGCGGCGCCGAAACGACCGCTGAACATCTCTTCGACGGCGGCCAGCGCTTCCGCGGTCGTGGTCGCGATCACGACGCCCTTGCCCGCCGCGAGGCCGCTCGCCTTGACGACAACGGGCGTGCGGTGATTGAGCACGTAGCCCGCGTCGTAGTCCTTCGCGGTGAATGTGCGCGAGCGGGCGGTCGGAATCCGGTGCCGCTTGAGGAAGGCCTTGGCAAAAGCCTTCGAGCCCTCGAGCCGCGCAGCGGCCTGCGATGGTCCAAAGCAGCGCAGGCCTTTTTCCGTGAAACGGTCGACGACCCCGAGGACGAGCGGCGCTTCGGGTCCGACGATCGTGAGGTCGATGCGCTCGCGCTCGGCGAAGGCGGCGAGCCCATCGACATCGTCGGCGGCGATCGGGACATTGCGGGTCTTGGCTTCGAGCGCCGTGCCCGCGTTTCCCGGTGCGACGAAGACTTGCGTGACGCGTTCCCCGGCGGCTACCTGCCATGCGAACGCATGCTCGCGACCGCCTCCGCCGATGATCAGCACTCTCATGGCGGCGCAGCCCTAGTGACGGAAATGACGCACGCCGGTGAACACCATGGCGAGCCCGTGCTCGTTCGCCGCTGCGATGACTTCGTCATCGCGCTTCGATCCTCCGGGCTGGATGACCGCGGCGATTCCCTGCTGCGCGGCGATGTCGACGCCGTCGCGGAACGGAAAGAACGCGTCTGAAGCCGCGACCGCGCCTTCGACCTTGAGGTTCGCGTCCGCGGCCTTCATGGCGGCGATGCGGCTCGACACGACCCGGCTCATCTGGCCGGCGCCGATGCCGACGGTCGCGTTGTCGCGCGCGAACACGATGGCATTCGATTTCACGAACTGCGCAACCCGCCAGGCGAACACGAGATCGCGCAATTCGGCGCCGGTCGGTGCGCGCCGCGTCACCACGCGAAAATCGCTCGCCGACTCGCGCCCGATGTCGACGGTCTGCGCGAGCAGGCCGCCGTGTATCGAGCGGTATTCCATCCGCGGCGATTCGGTCTGGCCGAGATCCCCGACGACGAGCAGGCGCACGTTTTCCTTGCCGGCGAGCGCCTGCTCGACGCCAGGCTCCACGGTCGGCACGACGATGACCTCGACGAACTGCCGTTCGACGATCGCGGCGGCCGTCGCGGCGTCGAGGCGCCGGTTGAAAGCGATGATGCCGCCGAACGCCGACGTCGTGTCCGTGCGATAGGCGCGGTCGTAGGCCATGAGCAGGGATTCCGCCTGCGCGACGCCGCACGGGTTCGCGTGTTTGACGATGACGCAGGCGGGCTCCGGGAACTGGCGCACGCATTCGAGCGCGGTGTCGGCGTCCGCAAGGTTGTTGTACGACAGCTCCTTGCCCTGCAGTTGTTCCGCCCGTCCCACGCAGGCGACCGTGGAGCAGGGATCGGCGTAGAGCGCGGCGCGTTGCTGCGGATTCTCGCCGTAGCGCAGGTCGAAGCGCTTCGCCATCACGAGGGTCAATGTTTCCGGCGGATCCGCCGTCACCCCCGCCCGCCGGCCGAGGTAGCTCGCAACCCGGGCGTCGTATTCCGCCGTATAGCGGAATGCCTTGGCTGCGAGTCGCAGCCGCAGCTCGCCCGACAATTTGCCGTCGTTGTGCGCAAGTTCGTCGATGATCGGGCCGTAGTCGGCGGTGTCGACCACGACCGCAACGCCGTCGTGGTTCTTCGCGGCCGCCCGCAACATGGCGGGGCCCCCCACGTCGATCTGTTCGATCGCTTCGCCAAAGCTCGTGTCCGCGCGGGCCACGGTTTCGGCGAATGGATAGAGGTTGACGACCAGGAGGTCGATCGGCTCGATGCGGTGCGCCTGCATGGTCGCTTCATCGATGCCGCGCCGCCCCAGGAGGCCCCCATGGATTTTCGGGTGCAGCGTCTTCACCCGCCCGCCCATGATTTCCGGGAAGCCGGTGTGATCGGCCACTTCCGTTACGCTGAGGCCGGATTGCGTGAGAAGTTTCGCCGTCCCGCCGGTCGACAGCAGCTGCACTCCGCGTGCGACCAGCGCCCGGGCGAAATCGACGACACCCGATTTGTCCGAGACGCTTAGGAGGGCGCGGCGGATTGGTCTTAGCATCCTATCCTTGGCCGCGGCCTTCGAGGCCGGGCTATTCGGTGAAGCCGAATTCGCGGAGCTTCTTGCGCAAGGTCCCGCGATTGATGCCGAGGATGACCGCGGCGCGGCTCTGATTGCCCTCGGCGTAGTCCATTACGGCCCGGAACAAGGGCTCCTCGACCTCGCGCATGACGAGGTCATAGAGCGCCGCCGGGCGGTGGCCGTTCAGGTTCTCGAAATATTTTTGCAAGGCGCCCTCTGCATGGTCGCGCAGAGGGATGTCTTTCGAAATCGAGCGTGACGGGGGCTCCCGCCGCCACCTCGGCTTTTTCTTCGTCACCATCCGACGATCCCCGCGAAAAAGCTTGTTCTTCTTCTACGCCGCGTCGACAAGATCCGCGGCACCGACGTCCCCAAACGCCCCCGCAAGCGCAAGCTGCGTCCCGGTGTCCGATGCCGCGACGAATGCTCGCCGCAACTCTTCACTGCCCGGTTGTTGCCGGCAGTACCAGCCGAAATGTTTGCGCGCCACCCGAACGCCGGTTTCATCACCGTAAAATTCGTACAGGCTTTCGAGGTGGGCGCGGATGATAGCACGGACTTGCGCGCGGTCGACCGGCGCGAAATTTTTTCCCGCATTTCCTTCCGTCTCGAGCAGCGCGTTGACATGACTGAAGATCCATGGCTGTCCCTGCGCCGCGCGGCCGATCATCACTGCATCGACGCCCGTGCGTTGCAAAACTTCCGCTGCATCGCGCGCGTTCCTGATGTCGCCGTTCGCAACTACCGGAATTTTCACAATCGATTTTATTTCCGCCGCCGTCCAGTGCTCGGCGCTGCCTGCGAAGTGACACGCGCGCGTGCGGCCATGGACGGCCAGCGCCTGGATGCCGGCGTCCTCGGCGATGCGCGCGATGAGCAGGGCATTGCGCTCCTCCGGGCTCCAGCCAGTGCGGATCTTGAGCGTCACCGGCACATCGACCGCGCCGACCACCGCCTCGAGAATGCCCGCGACGAGCGCTGGGTCGCGCAAAAGTGCTGATCCGGCCGCGCGATTGCAGACTTTCTTCGCGGGACATCCCATGTTGATGTCGATGATCTCGGCGCCGGCATCCGCATTGAGGCGCGCGGCCTCGGCCATCATCGAGGCTTCGCCACCCGCGATCTGCACGACGCGGGGCGCGGCTTCGCCGCTGTGATCAAGGCGCCGGCGCGATTTGTCGGTATGCCAGAGGCTGGTATCGCTCGTCACCATCTCCGAGGCGGCGAGCGCCGCACCGAAGCGCCGGCACAACATGCGAAACGGGCGGTCGGTCACGCCGGCCATCGGCGCAAGCAGGGCGCGGCCCCGCAATTCGTGGCGGCCGATTTTCATCTCAGCCTGCCGGGACGGGGTCGTTGGCGCAGTGGACGCGGTGTTCGTCGTCGCGCAGGCACACGTCGATTTCGAAGCCGACGGCATCCTTGCCCGGGTCGACGATCACGACTTCCGCATCGATGCGCCGGCCGGCGCCCAGCATCGCTTCATTGGTCGCCGCGGCCGGCAGGTATTCGTGCGGTTCGAAGTCGCGCACGCCGACACGTGCGCCGGCGAGATCGGCGAGCGTGAGGCGCAGGAGCGGCACCGGCTGGGCATGCTCGGCGCTGTTCACGACACTCGCGCGCACGCGCAGCGTGCCTTGTGCTCCGGGCGGGGCCGCAGCGCCCCACTGGCGCACTTGATATGCCTTGAGGTTCCATTCGGGCGACAGCGGCAGGCCGAACGCGGCGTATGCGCGCTGCAGGAACGGTCCGAACGTCGGCCGGCGCACCAGGTCGTGGCGGTCGTAGTGCACGAACTGGATAACGAGCAGCAATCCGAGCATGACTCCGCCGATGCGCCACCCGTAGTGAACGGCGCGCTCACGCAGGATGGCCGTATCGCCGAATTCGACGGCATCCTCCGGCGCATCGTCATCCGCCATCGCGGGCGTCCGGCGTCGCAGCCCGCCCGGCGCGCGATCCTCGTTCGCCGGTTCACCGGCTTCGACGACCTCGGTAACGGTCGCATCATCCGGTTCGACGATATGGGTCGGACGTTCCTCCTCGGGCTCAGGTTCGGGCGGCGCGGGCACGGCGTCGATTTCCCAGCCGTCCTGTTCCTCGACTTGCGGCGGTTCGTCGACGGAATCCGGCTCGGCTTCGACCGCGACGGGATCGTTCGACGGTTCATCGACGGTGAGCGGGATGTCGATGTCCTCTTCAGGCTCCATGTCGGCCTCGACGAAGTGGACCTCGGCGGCCTCGCTCAGCACGGCGACCGACGCGAAAGCCGGGATCGCCATTTTTGGCGCTTCGACGAATACGCGGTCGACGGCGTCGGGCGGCAGATTGAACTCAAGGGTCGGCTCCGATTCATCGTCCCGCGAGCAGGCCCCGCTACCGGACGTGAATTCGTCGACGCGGTGCACCTCGGCCGTGGATCCCGGCGGCAGTGGAACCTGCTGGACCGTGGTGCTCTGGGCTTCGGCGGCTGCGCCGTCTATGGCCTCGTCTTCAACGAGGAATGAGAGGGCGTCGAATACGGCTGCGCAACGGCCGCACTGCACCTGGCCGCGCGCGGCACGCAACAGCTCCGCGGTTACGCGATAGAGCGTCTGGCATTGAGGGCATTGGGTGTACACGTAGCGGCAGGCGGGTTGTCAGGTCGGGCGTCTCGTCCCGTCGATGCGTGCCCATTCATTGCGCGAGCACGGCAGGTTCATATCAAACCACGACTGATAAGCCACTGTCACGGCATCCGCCTCGGCGGCCAGCATCCCGCAGAGGACGAGATCGCCGCCGGCGGCGACCAGCCCGGCAAGCCGCGGCGCAAGATCGATGAGCGGCCCGGCCAGGATATTCGCGATGACGATATCCGCGGGACTCGTCGCACTTTCGGGTGTGCCAGTCTCGATCCGCTCCGAGACCGAATTCGCGGCCGCGTTGGCGGCCGTCGCGATCAGCGCCTGGGAATCGATGTCGACCGCGAGGGCGTGCGCGGCTCCCAGCTTGAGCGCGGCGATTGCGAGCACACCCGAGCCGCAACCGTAGTCGATGACCCGACGGCCAGCGAGCCGGGCGCCGTCCAGCCAGTCGAGGCACAGCGCGGTCGTCGCATGGGTTCCCGTGCCAAAGGCCAGCCCGGGATCCATGGAAACGACGACGGCACCCGCTTCGCTCACCGTTTCATGTCGCGGAGCAACCCACAGCCGCCGCCCGAACCGCATGGCATGGAAATCGCGCAGCCACTCGCGCTCCCACGGCCGATCGGCGAGCTCCGATGCCTCGATGTCGCCATCCGCGAGCCCGGGGATGGCGGTGCACAGGGATCGACGAATGGACTTCGGATCGGCGTCGGCGGCAAAGAGGGCGGTGACCCGTACTTGCGGCCAAAGCGGCGTCGCGCCCGGCGCCGGCTCGAGAATCGCGTGGTCCGCCGCGTCACGCAGCGTGACCGCAAGTGCGCCGAGCCCGAAGCAGGCTTCTTCGGCTTGAGCGGCCGAGCCGTCGGGGGCGGCGAACGTAAGCTCGAGAAACGGCATCGCCGGCAGCCGGCCGGCTACTTCAGGCCGAGACGGCGCTCGAGATAGTGGATGTCGAGCGCGCCCTGGCGGAATGCCGCGTGGTTGAAAATCTCCTGGTGCAGCGGGATGTTCGTCTTGATGCCTTCGACGACCATCTCCGAGAGCGCGTTCTTCATGCGCGCAAGCGCCACCTCGCGTGTTTCCCCGTGGGCGATGACCTTGCCGATCATCGAGTCGTAGTACGGCGGCACGTTGTAGCCGCTGTAGATATGACTGTCGACGCGCACACCCGGCCCGCCAGGTGCGTGCCAGAGCTTGATCGGGCCCGGCGAGGGGATGAATCCCTTCGGATCCTCGGCATTGATGCGGCACTCGATGGCGTGGCCGCGAATCTCGACGTCGCCCTGCTCGTAGGCGAGGCGTTCGCCGGAGGCGACGTGCAGCTGCGCCTTTACGATGTCGATGCCCGTGATCATCTCGGTTACGGGGTGCTCGACCTGGATGCGCGTGTTCATCTCGATGAAGTAGAACTCGCCTTCCTGGAAGAGGAACTCGAGCGTGCCGGCGCTGCGGTAGCCCACGTCCTTGCAGGCCTGCGCGACCTTGTCGCCCATGAGCTTGCGCTGCTTGAGCGTGATGCCGGGTGCAGGCGCTTCCTCGATGACCTTCTGGTGGCGGCGCTGCATGGAGCAGTCGCGTTCGCCGAGGTGAATCACGTTGCCGAAGTTGTCCGCGAGCACCTGGAATTCGATGTGACGCGGCTTCTCCAGGAATTTCTCCATGTAGACCATGTCGTTGCCGAATGCCGCGAGCGCTTCACCCTTGGTGATGTTGATCGCATTCAGGAGCGCCGCGTCGCTGTGCACTGCGCGCATGCCGCGTCCGCCGCCGCCGCCCGACGCCTTGATGATGATCGGGTAACCGATGTCGCGCGCGATGCGGAAATTCTCGTCGTTGTCGGCACCGAGCGGCCCGTCGGAACCGGGCACGCAGGGCACGCCGGCCTTCTTCATGATCTTGATGGCCGAAACCTTGTCGCCCATCATGCGGATCGTCTCGGCACGCGGCCCGACGAACGTGAAGCCGCTGCGCTCCACGCGCTCCGCGAAATCCGCGTTCTCGGAAAGAAAGCCATACCCCGGGTGGATGGCGACCGAGTCGGTAACCTCCGCGGCGCTGATGATCGCCGGCATGTTGAGGTAGCTGTCGCGCGACTGTGGCGGACCGATGCAGACGGTTTCATCGGCAAGCAGCACGTGTTTCAGGTTGTAGTCGGCCGTCGAGTGCACGGCGACCGTCTTGATGCCGAGTTCGCGGCAGGCGCGCAGGATCCGCAGCGCTATTTCGCCGCGATTGGCAATCACGAGTTTCTCGAGCATCGGCAGTGCTACTCGATGACGAAGAGCGGCTGGCCGAATTCGACCGGCTCGCCGTTTTTCACGAGGATGGCCGAGACCTTGCCGGCCTTGTCCGACTCGATCTGGTTCATCATCTTCATCGCTTCGATGATGCAGAGCGTCTGGCCGACCTTCACTTCCGAGCCGATGTCGACGAACTGCTTGGCGCCGGGCGCCGGGGCGGAGTAGTAGGTGCCGACCATCGGCGCCGTGACGACGTTTTCGTCCTTGTGCGCCTTCTCCGGAGCCGCCATGGCCGCGGCGCCGTGGTCGGCGGCCGGCATTGGTGCGCTCATGATGTGCCCGGCGCGGGCGGGAGCATGCAGTACGTGCGTCCCGACGCGTTCCGGCTCGCTCAGCCGGATGCGCACCGTTTCCTCGCCCTCCTTGATCTCGAGCTCGGCGATCCCGCTCTCCTGCACGAGCTCGATCAGCTTCTTCACCTTACGGATATCCATCCGGCTCCCCTTCTTTTTGGAATTGTTCACGAGGGCGGCTTGCTGGCAGCAAGGCGTGCAATCGCGGCTTCGAGTGCGAACTCATAGCCCTGCGGCCCGAGGCCGAAGATGCAGCCCGCCGCGAGATCCGAGAAATACGAGTGATGGCGAAACGGCTCGCGCGCGAAGATGTTCGACAGATGCACTTCGATGAAGGGCACCTTCACGGCCAGCAACGCATCGCGCAGGGCGATGCTGGTGTGCGTGAAGGCGCCGGGATTGATCAGCATAAACGCGATGCCGTCCTGCGGGGCCCGCTGCACGCGCTGGATGAGCTCGTGCTCGGCATTGCTCTGGAAAGCGTCGAGCGTGTGGCCCTTCGAGGCGGCCTGGCTCTTCAGCCGCGCCTCGATGGACGCCAGCGTTTCGCCGCCGTAGACCCCGGGCTCGCGTGTCCCAAGGAGATTCAGGTTCGGACCGTTTAATAGCAGGAGTCTGGCCACTGGCACAGGCTCGCTTTCTGGCTGCCGCGGAAGGGCGCAAGTTTAATCACATTTGGCGCGTTTACGGTACTTTTCGCAGAAGATTGCCAGAATATCGCTGCCAGATCGGCACAAGATCACTGTTGTTTTAGTGCCGCAGGAGGCTGGCCGGCGCAAATTATGCCCTATTTTCGGCCCGTCTCGGCCCTCCTGTCCCCTGCTATCGGCGTAGGGCGGCAGCAACACGCGCCCTGGCGGACGGCAAATCGAGACTGCCCGAATCCAGGTCGAGCAGCGCGGCGACGATGACGGCCGCCTGATCCTCGTGCAGCTGTCCCAATCGCAAGGCGAGGATACGGCCGCGCCCATCGACGAACACCGAGAAGGGCAGCAGCAGCTCATGCACCCCGAAGGCGGAGGCCACTTCCGGCCCGTCGTCCTCGCCGATCAGGATCGGATACTCGATGGGCTGCGCCGCGAGGTACTTGCGCACGTCATCCGCAATATCGACGGCGATGCCGACAACTTCCAGCCTGTTAGAGGCTTTTTCGCTCCGGATCTTCTCCAATAGCGGGATTTCTTCACGACAGGGCGCGCACCAGGTGGCCCAGAAATTGATGACGAGGGGGCGGCCCGCCCACTCATGAATGGAGTGCACCCGGCCGTCGATGTCGGGCAGGGAAAAGTCCGGCAGGGTTCCAGGCACAGGCGCGGCCCCGACAAGCGTGGCGGGAACTGGCTCGAGCTCGCCGGGGGTACCCGCAGCGGGCGATGCACTCCCGGGACCAAAGTGTTTGTAGAGGAGCGCACCGGCTGCGAATGCCGAGACCAGGAGAATGGCGGCCGTCGCCAGCTGACTCGCCTTGTTCATGCCCCTTCGGCAAACGCCTTCGCGGCGAGTTCTCGAAACGCCTCCGCCTTGACGTAGCCGACGATGCGGTGGGCTTTGAGTTCCGTGCCCGCGCGATCGAAGAACAGCAGCGTCGGGGGACCGACGAGCCCGAAGCGCGTCAGCAAGGTCGAATCGTCGGTCACATCGACGCGGATGAGGTCGGCGGCCTCGAGCGTCTGCAACACGCCGGGATCAGTGAACGTGTACTTTTCCAGCTCCTTGCAGGACGTGCACCAGTCGGCATAGAAGTCGACGAGCGCCGGCCGGCCCGCAGCCCTGGCCGCGGCGAGCCTTGCATCGAGCTCCGCCCCTGTTTTCACCTTCGCGAAGCGATCGACGGAAACGACCTGCGAGGCGGCGGCGCCCGTGCTGCCCGCGATCATAAGGCGCTTGAGCGGCTGCAGTGGATCCGAGCTGCCGGCGGAGGCGCCGACGGCGAGTATCGCGCCGTACAGCACGAGCATCAGGCCGAGTGCCGCGATGACGACGTTTCCAGACTGCCCTTCGCGGGCGCGTCCGAGCGCCCAGAGCCAATAGCCCGTGGCGAATGTCAGGACAGCCCACAGCACCATGATCACGGTGGGTGGCAGGATCCGGTCGAGCAGGTAAACGGCGACGCCAAGGAACAGCACGCCAAAGAACGCCTTGATCGCAACCATCCACGGGCCAGCCTTCGGCAGCAGCTTGCCTGCGGAGGCACCGACGACGAGCAGCGGCACACCCATGCCGATCCCCATGACGAAGAGTGCGAGCGCCCCGCGCAGTACCTCGCCGGTTTGGGCGATATACCCGAGTGCCCCGACCAGAGGCGGGGCCACGCAGGTCGTGACGATGAGTGAGGCCAGAACCCCCATCACGAAGGTGCCGATGAAGGTGCCGGCCTTTTGCTGATTGCTGATGTTGGCGAGGCGCGTTTGAATGAACGACGGCATCTGCAGCTCGAATATGCCGAACATCGGCAGCGACAGAAAAGCGAACAGCGCGGCGAAGGTCCCGATCAGCCACGGTGACTGGAACGCTGCCTGCGCCTGTTTGCCCGCCAGAGCGAAAATTGCCCCGGCCGCAGCGTACGTCAGCGCCATGCCGAGTACGTAGACGAGCGCCAGCAGAAATGCCCGCGCGGTTGTCACGTCCTTGCCCTGCGTCCCGATAATCCCCGAGAGGATCGGCACCATGGGGAGCACGCACGGCGTCAACGACAAACCGAGGCCGCCGAGGAAGAACCACATCAGCGCGACCAGCAGCGGCCCCTTGAGCCTGCTCTCCAGCCAGTCCTGCTCGGAAACGTCGCTGGCGGCGCCCGCGGAACTCGCGTCGATGGTGACGCTGACCTTGCGCTGCTCCGGGGGATAGCAGACCCGGCCTTCCGCGCAGCCCTGGTAAGCGACATCGAGATCGACTTCGCCGGCGTCCTTGCTCGCACGGGAGAACGGCACCTCGACTTCCAGGACGGTGCGATAGACCTCCTGCTTGCCGAAGTTGTCGTCGGTAATCGACTCGCCGGCAGGGAGGGCCGGTGTGCCGAGCGCGATCAGCTTGCTGCCGGTCGCGACCGAAATCTTGTTGCGATAGAGGTAATAGCCTTCCGCTATCACCCAGGTGAGCTTGATGCGTTCCGGGCCCGAGGCCTCGCCGCTCAGCTTGAAGGCCTGCGCGACCGGCAGAACGTCCGCCGGCGTCGTCGCTCCATTCGGGCGCGACTTGCCGAACGAAAGCGGATCGACGCCGCCGCCGCCGGCACCGAGCGGGACATTGGTAAGCCACGTCTGCGGCGGGTAGCAGATGCCGCGCTCTTCATTGCAGCCCTGCAGTTTCAGCGTGAGCGCGAGTGTCGCCGGACGCGTGCCCGTGACCGTGAACGGGACGGCGACGGCGGCCTTGTCGTAGTAGACCTCCTGCCGTCCGAAATTCTCATCGTCGTGAATCTTTCCGGCCGGGAACCGCGGTTCGCCAAGCGTGACGCCCGCGGTGTCGGTCTTGAAACCCATGCGCGAACGGTAGAGATAGTGATGGGGCGCGAGCGTGTAGGTGACGACGACCTCGTCGCCCTGGACAGCCGCCGAGTAACGGAAGGCCTGCTCCGGCTTCAGCAGGTCATCGTCAGGCGTCGCTGCATTGGACAAGGAAATTTGTCCAATCACCGTTGCGAGCAGCATGGCGGCCACTGACAGCATTCGATTCGAACGCGGCGATCCGGTCATAAACCGTCCTGAAGTCAAAAGCTTACAGAGGGCACAGGGGCAGAAAAGCGGCCGCAAGCATAGCGAGGGGGAAAGTTATTGTCATTGCACCGGTTCGCGCTTGATTTCGAAAGATCCACCGCTATGATTGGCACCCGCATGGGGAGAGTGCTAACCGCCTCGCCCCACCCAATTCCAACACCAAAGACCTTTCAGGAGTGAGTTACATGAAGATCCGACCGCTTCATGATCGTGTGATCGTCAAGCGACTCGAAGAGGATCGCACCTCTCCGGGTGGCATCGTGATTCCGGACACCGCAGCCGAAAAGCCCATCCAGGGCAAGGTCATTGCGGTCGGCAAGGGCAAGATTCTCGAGTCGGGCGAAGTCCGTCCGCTCGACGTGAAGGTTGGCGACAAAGTGCTGTTCGGCAAGTACAGCGGCACCGAAGTCAAGATGGATGGCGATGAGCTCGTCGTGATGCGCGAAGAAGACATCATGGCCATCATCGAAGGCAAATAACCCGCCACCCGCATTCGCTATTTCTAGAGATAGAGGACCACTTCAATGGCAGCTAAAGATGTACGTTTCAGCGATGACGCGCGCAGCCGCATGTTCCGCGGCGTCAACGTCCTCGCCAACGCCGTAAAGGCGACGCTCGGCCCGAAGGGCCGCAACGCGGTGCTCGAGAAGAGCTTCGGGGCCCCCACCGTCACCAAGGACGGCGTATCGGTCGCGAAGGAAATCGAGCTCAAGGACAAGTTCGAGAACATGGGCGCGCAGATGGTGAAGGAAGTTGCTTCCAACACATCCGACGAGGCCGGCGACGGCACCACCACCGCCACCGTTCTTGCCCAGGCAATCATCCGCGAAGGCCTCAAGGCCGTGTCTTCGGGCCGCAATCCGATGGACATCAAGCGCGGCATCGACAAGGCCGTCGTGACGGCTGTCGAGGACCTGAAGAGGCTCTCGAAGCCCTGCAAGGACTCGAAGGCCATCGCGCAGGTCGGCACGATCTCCGCGAACTCCGACGTCGACATCGGCAAGACCATTGCGGATGCGATGGAAAAGGTCGGCAAGGAAGGCGTTATCACGGTCGAAGAGGGCTCGGGCCTCAACAATGAACTCGACGTCGTCGAGGGCATGCAGTTCGACCGCGGCTACCTCTCCCCGTATTTCATCAACAACCAGGCCGACCAGACGGCCGAACTCGAGAAGCCCCTGATCCTTCTCTACGAGAAGAAGATCTCGAACATTCGCGAGTTCCTGCCCCTCCTTGAAGGCATTGCGAAGGCGGGTCGTCCGCTCCTCGTGATCGCGGAAGACGTCGAAGGCGAGGCTCTTGCCACGCTCGTCGTCAACACGATCCGCGGCATCGTCAAGGTCTGCGCCGTGAAGGCGCCGGGCTTCGGCGACCGTCGCAAGGCCATGCTGCAGGACATCGCTACCCTGACGGGCGGCACCGTGATCTCGGATGAAGTGGGCCTCTCGCTCGAGAAGGCGACGTTGAACGATCTCGGCGAGGCCAAGAAGGTCGTCGCGGAGAAGGAAAACACCACGATCATCGACGGCGCCGGCAAGGCGTCGGACATCAAGGCGCGGGTCGAGTCGATCCGCCAGCAGGTCGAAGAGGCCACCTCGGACTACGACAAGGAAAAGCTGCAGGAGCGCGTTGCCAAGCTCTCCGGCGGTGTCGCGGTCATCAAGGTCGGCGCGGCGACCGAAATCGAAATGAAGGAAAAGAAGGCTCGCGTCGAAGACGCCCTGCACGCGACCCGTGCGGCTGTCGAGGAAGGCGTGGTTCCGGGTGGCGGCGTCGCCCTCATCCGCGTGCAGCGCTCGCTCGAGAAGCTCGAAGGCGCCAACGAGGACCAGACGGTCGGCATCCGCATTCTGTCGCGCGCTATCGAAGAGCCGCTGCGCCAGATCGTGGCGAATGCCGGTGAAGATGCCGCTGTGGTCCTGAATCGCGTCAAGGAAGGCAAAGGCAATTTTGGCTATGACGCGGCGACCGGCGAGTACGGCGACATGATCGAGGCGGGCATTCTGGACCCGACCAAGGTCACACGCCTGGCTCTGCAGAACGCCTCTTCAGTCGCGGGGCTGCTCCTCACGACCGAAGTCATGGTCGCCGAAGCGCCGAAGGACGAGGCCGAGCATGCGCACGGCGGTGGCGGCGGCATGGGCGGAATGGGCGGAATGGACATGTAGGTCCGTTCGAGCGAAGTCGATACAGAACCCCGCCACGAGGCGGGGTTCTTTTTTGGGCTACCATTTCGCGCGCAATGTCCGCGGCTCCCTCGCTTTCCAGCCTGCCTGAATCCCTGCGCGCTTCGACGCAGCGGACTCTCGATGCCTTCGCGGCGCAGGAGGGATCGGCAGGCCTTCTGGAGCGACTCCCGGCGGCCGTCCGCGACGCATTGCCGTTGGTCTGGGCCTTGAGCGATTTCGCCGGCGGGTCCTGCGCGCGCGATCCCGCCATGCTGGACGCGCTCATCGCGAGTGGCGAACTGACTGCCCGGCGGCCGCCAACCGTGCGCATGAGCCCACTGTTCGGCGCACTCGATACGCTGACCGACGAAGTTCAATTCATGCGCGAGCTGAGGCGCGCCCGCAGGCGTGAGCTTGTGCGCATTGCCTGGCGGGACCTCGCCGGGTGGGCCGAGGTCGACGAGACACTCGCCGACCTATCCGTTGCCGCCGACGGCGCCATCGACAGCGCGGTGCGGTTTGCCACGCGCCAGCTCATCGGTCGATTCGGCACGCCGCGGAGCCCCGACGGTTCCGCGCAGGAGCTCACCGTCATCGCCATGGGCAAGCTCGGCGGCCGGGAGCTCAACTTTTCCTCGGACGTGGATCTGGTGCTGCTCTTCCCGGAGCTTGGTGAAACGGACGGCCGGCGCTCGATCGCGAACGAAGACTTCTTCACGCGCCTCGGCCAGCAGGTCATCCGGCTGCTCGAAACACAGACCGCCGACGGATTCGTCTACCGCGTCGACCTGAGGCTCCGGCCATTCGGTGACAGTGGACCCCTCGTTGCGAGCATCGGTGCGTTCGAAAACTATCTCGAACAGCATGGCCGCGACTGGGAGCGATACGCGTACGTCAAGGCGCGTGCGGTCACCGGATTCGCGCTCTTCGAGCAGGCGCAGCGCGACCTGCTGCGGCCCTTCGTCTATCGGCGCTACCTCGACTTTCGAGTGTTCGAGGCGTTGCGCGAGATGAAGGAGCTGATCGCGCGCGAAGTCGAGCGGCGCGAGCTCGAACACAACGTCAAGCTGGGTCCGGGGGGCATCCGGGAGATCGAATTCATCGCACAGGCGTTTCAGCTCCTGCGCGGCGGCAGTGATCGCCGGCTGCAGCAACCGAGTCTCCTCACCGTACTGCCGCTCCTGGCGGGTGAAAGGCTGTTACCGCCGGCGACCGTCAATGATTTGCTGGCGGCGTATCGCTACCTGCGGCGGGTCGAGAACCGCCTGCAGATGTGGGCCGACGAGCAGACGCACGACCTTCCCGAAGACGACGGTGGGCGCCTGCGCCTCGCCTGCTCGATGGGTCATGGCGATTGGCAGGCCTTCAATTCCGAGCTCGGTCGGCATCGCGCAAATGTCAGCCGGCACTTCCGCAACATCATTCTGGCGCCCGCCGACGGTCGCGACGGCGAGCAGGCCGCGCCCGAATGGATCGCGTTCTGGTCGGCCGGGAGCGATGGCCGGCCACTGCTTGAAGGCAGCCAGCTCGCCCGCTTTGGCAATCCGGCCGAAGTGCTGCGCCGGTTGATTGCGTTGCGCGAAGGCTTCGCCGCCCGCGGCCTGGACGAAAACGGCCGGCGGCGCCTGGCGGCGTTGTTGCCACGCGTAGTGACGACCTGCGCCGCCGGCGCGGCGGCCGACGCGACGCTCGCGCGTGCGCTCGGCGTGCTCGAGGCGGTTGGCGGGCGCGCCACCTATTTCGCTCTGCTGAACGAGAACGCGGGAGCGCTCAATCGGCTGATCGAGGTCTGCCGCCAGGGCGACTTCCTGGCGACCCAGATCTCCGGATTTCCCTTGCTGCTCGACGAACTGGTGGACGAGCGGGTGCTGGAGCAGCCCTTGACCCGCTCGCAGCTTGCGGCGGAGCTCGCAATTCGCTGCCAGAACGTGCCGGACGACGATCCTGAGCGGGAGATCGAGGCGCTGCGCCAGTTTCAGCGCGCCGCGGTGTTTCGTGTCGCGTACTCGGAACTCAGCGGCCGGCTGCCGCTGATGAAAGTGAGCGACCGCCTCACCGAGGTCGCCGAACTCATTCTCGAGGAGGCGATGCGGCTCGCCTGGCGCCAGCTCACCCGAGTCCACGGCGTCCCGCGCTGTGGTACGGGTGAGAGTTTGCGTGCCGTCGGTATCGCCGCGGTCGCTTACGGGAAACTGGGCGGGCTCGAACTCGGCTATGGGTCGGACCTCGACCTGGTCTTCCTGCACGATTCGACCGGCGGAATTGAACGCACCGATGGCGGCAAGGCGCTCGAGAACGGCGTGTTCTTCGTCCGGCTCGCGCAGAGAATCGTGCACCTGCTGACGATGCATTCGGCGGCGGGGCGCCTCTATGAGGTGGACATGCGCCTGCGCCCAAGCGGCAAGGGCGGAATGCTGGTGACGCAGCTGCAGGAGTTCGCCCGCTACCAGAAGGAGGAAGCCTGGACCTGGGAGCACCAGGCGCTGCTGCGCGCCCGCAGCGTCGCCGGTGATCCGGACGTGCGTGCCTCATTCGAGAGCGTCAGGACGGAAATTCTGCGCCGGGCCGTCCGCCGGGAAAATCTCCGCGATGAAGTTCGGGACATGCGCGAGCGCATGCGCACCGAACTTTCCAGGAGCGGCCCGGGCGAATTCGACCTCAAGCAGGACCCGGGTGGTATCGCGGACATCGAATTCCTGGTCCAGTACTGGGCCCTCAAGTGGGCCGCCGACTATCCGGCGATCACGATGTTCACGGACAACATCCGCCAGCTCGAGTCGCTTGCCTCCGCGGCGCTCGTCGACCAGGCGATCGTCGACGATCTCGTCGGCGCCTATCTTCGTTACCGGGCGGCAACGCATCGCGCGTCGCTCGATGGTCGCGGCACGATCGTCGACGAGGCGCCGTACGCCGACACGCGAGCCGCGGTGCTGCGCGTCTGGAGCGAGACGATGCTCGACTGACGGCGCTCGCGCGCCTGTTATACTTCGCGCCCGGGTTGCACCCGCTCGAGGTCGCCGGAAAATGCCCGCCGCAGACAACGTCCGGCCGCTCATCCAGCCGAATGCGCAGAATCGCTACGAGGTTTCCGCTTCGGACCTGCCGCTCGCCTGCCCGATGCCGCAGATGTACCTGTGGAATTCGCACCCCCGGGTGTACCTCGCGATCGAGGAAACTGGCCGGGCGAAATGTCCGTACTGCGGCGCCGAGTACGCGCTTCGCAACTGAAAAATGGGGACATTCCTGATTTCGCAGTGTCTCGCGCGAAATCAGGAATGTCCCCATTTTTCAGTACTTGCGGTAGGACTTCTCTTCGACGATCGACGAGCCGAGCTTGTCGTTGATGCGGCGCTTGAGCTTCGCACGCTCGTCATTCTCCACGTAGACCGACCGCGCGAGCTCGATGAAGCGCGCATCGAAACTGCGTGCCCGCTCCTTGTCCCGGATGTCGTCTTCGATCACCCACAGCCGCGTGTTGACGGCTTCGAGGGCGGCGGTCTCCGCCGTTACGTCCCTGGCCGGGCCTGCGTTAGCGTATGGCGAAGCGCGCCAGGTCCGCTCGAGCACATCGAGCTCGTGGCGTACGTTCGCGAGCTTCGCGGCGTCTTCCATACGCGCAGCCTTGATCCTGAGGATCGTGATCTTGTCGAGGAGTTCGCCGGGTGACACCGGCACGAGGAGTTCGGACATGCTTGACCTCGCTAGACGGCGTTGCGCCGGGGCAGGCGTGTGCGCTTGCGCATCCATTCGTCGAGCTTGCGATTGACGTCATCCGGCGTGATCAGATCCATCACACCCTTCCTTTCGATTTTCGTGTGCCAGGGGATCTGGTCGGCCGGCCGCTTGAGAAAGCGGCGCGCCGCCTCGTCGTATTTGTTGACGCACCACTGGCGGCTGAAATACGGGCCGCTGCGCTCCGGGTTGGTCGCGGCGTACAAGCCGATCACCGGCGTGCCGACCGCGTTCGCGAGGTGCACGGGACCCGCGTCAGGGCTCACCAGCACGTCGGCCTTTTCGAGCAGCGCGAGCAGTTGCGGCAGCGTGTCCTTGCCGATCTGATTCACGATCGGCACGGCTGCCAGGCGCTCGATCTCGCGTCCACACGCGCGCTCCATTTCGGACGGGCCGCCACAGAGCACGACGCGTATCCCATGCGTGCGCACGGCATGCTCGATCACGGCCGCGTAGTGCTCGACGCGCCAGTTGCGCCGCGGGTGACTCGAGCAGGGGCTCACGACGAGCGTCGGCCGCTTGTCGTCGATGATGCCGGCGGCGTAGTCGTAGGCCTCGTCCGGCAGCGGGATGTCCCATTGCATGATCCGGTCGTGCACGCCAAGTGCCTCGGCGAAGCCATACAGGCTGTCGAGGACATGTTCGCGGGCCCGCGGCGCGATCCGGTTCGTAGTGAAGAGCCACTGCAGTTCGCGGGCCCGCTCGCGGTCGAATCCGAGCTTGATCGGTGCGCGCACCAGCGTCGACAGCAGGCTCGCGCGGATCGCGAGCTGCATGTGCAGGAGCAGATCGAAACGCCGGCCGCGCAGCTCCTCGCGCAGGCGGAAGTATTCGCGGAGGCTGTGGCGCTTGTCGAAGGTGATAAACTCGACCTCGCCGACGAGGCTCATGAGCCGGGCTTCGTTCTTGCCGATGATCCACGTGATTTTCGCGTCCGGCCACCGCTGTTGCAGTGTCCGGATGACGGGCAGCACGTGGCAGGCGTCGCCGAGCGCCGAGAGGCGCAGCACGCAGATACGGCTGGGAGGATTGGCGAGCTTGACCGGCATGTTGGAGCAGCGCGTCGCAATCGAGGGCGGCGCCATCCTAGCGGAGGCATCCGAGAGCGGCAACGCTGCGACCGCCTGGTTTTTCGCTCATCCCGCATTCGATTCGATCGCCGCCGAGGCCGGGCAGGTTTCGGTCACGAAAGGACGGGGCGGCGCTTTCTTCGTCGACGTCGCAGGGCATCGCTGGGTGACGCGGCCCTATCGGCGGGGCGGTTTCATCGCGAACTTCAGCCGCAACCGCTACCTCTGGACCGGCGAGGAGCGCGTGCGGAGCTTTCGCGAATGGCGCACGCTCGCGGCGTTGAGTGCGCTCGGCTTGCCCGTGCCGAAACCGGTTGCCGCGCGTTACCGGCGTCTGGGCTGGACGTACCGGGCGGATCTCATCACGGAGCGCCTCGAGGCCACCGAGCCGCTGTCGGCGCGCCTGGAAATCGAGCCGCTGTCGTTGACGCTCTGGATCGAGACTGGCCGGGTATTGAGGCGGCTGCAGGACGCGGGCGCGTATCATGCCGACCTCAACGCTCACAACATCCTCATCGACTCGAGCAACCGCGTTTTCGTCGTCGACTTTGATCGCGGCAGCATCAGGCGTCCCGGACCCTGGCGGGATGCGAATCTCGCCCGCCTCTACCGTTCGCTGCGCAAAGTCAGCGCACCGCTCGCGCCGGACCGCTTTGGCAACACCGAATGGGAGACGCTGCTCGCGGGCTATCGCTCGTTGCCCGCGGCCGCGGGTGCGGCGCCCGGTCCCGCCTGAACGGATGCGTATCGTCTACATTCTGCTCGCGCGCCTCGCCGTACCCTTCGCTTTTGCGACCGTGCTCTGGCGCGGCTTCAGTGACCGTGTCTACTGGGAGCGGCTCGGGGAGCGCTTCGGTTTCGGCGATGCGCGTCTTGCGGAGCCCAGCATCTGGGTGCATGCCGTTTCGGTTGGCGAAGTGCAGGCTTCCGCGGCGCTCGTGCGCGCGCTGCGCGCACGCTACCCGGCGATTCCGCTGGTGCTGACGACCGTCACGCCAACCGGCTGGGCTCTCGCGAAAAGCCTCTTCGGCGACACGATCGAATACAGCTACGCGCCCTACGACCTGCCGGGATCCGTGCGCCGGTTTTTCGATCGAACCCGGCCGCGGCTCGCGATCATCCTGGAAACCGAACTCTGGCCGACGCTCTATCACGAGTGCGGCAAGCGCAACATTCCGCTCGTGCTGGCAAGTGCGCGCATTTCACCGCGCTCCGTATCGCGTTACCGCCTGCTCGTGAGTCTCTTTCGACAGACGTTGTCGAATGGCATTGTGATAGCCGCGCAGAGTGAAAGCGACGCCGAGCGGTTCCGTTCGATCGGGGCGAATCCCGCCCGGACCCACGTCACGGGCAACATCAAGTTCGACTTCCAGATTCCGTCGGCGCTGGTGGCCGACGGTCGGACCCTGCGAGCGGTCTACGCAGGTGGGCGACCCGTCTGGATTGCGGGTAGCACCCACCCCGGCGAGGAAGACATCGTGCTCGATGCGCATGTGCGCGTGATGGCGAACGTGCGGGACGCGCTGCTGATCCTGGTACCGAGGCATCCGAACCGTTTCGATGACGCGGCGGCTAACCTAAAGCGGCGCGCCCTGACATTCGTTCGCCGCAGCCGCGACCGGTCCGCCGCGCCTTCGGCCCAGGTGTTGCTCGTCGACACGCTTGGGGAGCTGATGACCTTCTACGCGGCTGCGGATATTGCGTTCGTCGGCGGCAGCCTCGTGCGCGTGGGCGGGCACAACCTGCTGGAGCCGGCTGCGCTCGGCCTCCCGATCCTCTCCGGGCCGAACACCTTCAATGCGGAGAGCATCGCCCGCCTGCTGATCGAGGTGGGAGCCGTGCGCACCGTGCGCGATCCGCAGGAGCTTGGTGATGGCGTGTCCGGGTTCCTGCGCGACCCAGCCGCCCGACGCGAGGCGGGCGAGCGCGGACGCGCGACGGTCGAGGCCAACCGTGGCGCGCTCGAAAGGCTGCTCGCGCTGATCGCGCCGCTGATGAGCTAGCGCGAACGCGCGGCTACTTGGGCGCGTCTTTCGACGTGTCCTTCGATGTGTCCTGGGGCAGACTTTGCTCGGGCGTCTGCTCCTTGAACCAGGAATTGATTTCCTTCAGGTCTTCTTCATTGAGGTTGCCGGCGGCGATCTTCAGCTGGATCACGTTGAGGAGGTAATCGTAGCGGCTGCGCAGATAGGTGGTCGCAGCCTGCACCAGCGTGCGCCGCGACAGCAGGACGTCGACTGCCGTGCGCGTGCCAACCTCGTAACCGGCTTCGGTCGCTTTCAACGCCGTGCGGCTCGATTCGAACGCCTGTCGCAATGCCTGGACGCGTGACATTTCGCTCAACACGCCGAGGTAAGCATCGCGCGCAGCGCGCTCGGTCTCGCGCGAGGTGCGTACGTAGCGCTGGTTCGCAGCCTGGTAGCGATATTCCGCCTGGCGCACCTTCGACTGCGTGGCGCCGCTGGAGAAGATAGGCACTGTCACCTGCAGCTGCAGCAAGTTGTCATCGAAATTGCTGTCGGCCGGCGAAGCCAGGCCGTCCACCGTGTGGGTGCCCGTGATATCCGTGTTGGACCTCGTGACGCCGAGCGACACTGACGGCAGATGGCCGCCGAAGGCCACGCGCACGTTGTCGTGTGCGATGTCGCTCGCAAGGTGGCTTGAGGTGAGGGCGAGGTTCTGTTTCATCGACGTCTCGACCCAGCTTTCCTGATCCGCGGGGCTCGGCGGCAGCAGCGGCAAGTCCTCGCCGGGACGCGCAAGTGCTGGTGTCGGTTGTCCGGTGATTTCGCGCAGGAACTCCTGCGTTGTCGCAAGGGAGCGCTTGGCCGCGATGACATCGGCCGTGCCCGTATCGTGAGCTGCTTTGGCTTCCTGCACGTCGGTGACGGCGATCAGGCCGACCTCGAAGCGCTTCTCCGCCTGCTCGAGCTGGCGTGTCACCGCTTCCGTCGCCGCCTCTTGTGCTCGCAGGTTGTCCTCTGCCGCAAGCACGTCGAAATAGCGGGTCGCCACACGCAGCATCAGACCCTGCTGCGCTGCCTTGTAGTCCGCCTCGGCCTGGGCGAGCTCACTGCTCGAGCGCTTCAAGGCAACCCACTGCTCCCACTGGAATACCGTCTGTTGCAGCTGCAGCTGCCAGTACTTCGTTTTCGTGTCACTGCGTGACTGCGATGGGACGTACAGGCCGGTGTTGGGGTCGATGTTGGTAAATGAGCCGTCCGGCTTGTCCCTGTTGTACTGGCCGAATCCGTTGATCTGCGGCAGCAGTGCCGCCCAAGCCTGCGGCCGCGATTCGCGGGCTGCAAGCCGGTTGGCGTCGGCTTCGCGAATCGACGGATCGGCCTGCAAAGCTTGCTGATAGATCGCCATGAGATCCGCCGCGGGCGCCGCTGCGGTCAGACCCAGGCCCAGGATGGTCGAGCAGAACAGGACACGGACTCGCATATCGCTCCCTCGGATAACAGGAAACCCCCCGAAGGCGGGGGGTCAACTAGTGTTATATAAGACTATATCACCTGCCGCCAGCGCGGCAAGCGCAGGTGGCCGGGCTTGGATTCCTCAGAGCCCTAATAGGTTGCCAGACTCGGGTCCAGCTCACGGCCCCAGGCGAGGATCCCACCCTTGAGATTGGCTACCGAATGGAAGCCGTTCTGCGCCAAAAACTTTGCAATTTCCATGCTGCGGCGGCCCGAACGGCACAGCACGACCGTCTGGCGCGCCGGGTCGAGTTCCTGCAGCCGTTCGGCCACCTGGCCCATGGGGATATGCACGATGTCATCGACGCGGGCGACATCCAGCTCCCAGGCCTCCCGCACGTCGAGCAGGACGACGCTGGCGCCGGAGCGGCGGAGGGCGACGAAGTCGGTCGGCGTCATTTCCGGAATCATCCTGGGATCCTCCATCAGAAGGCGAATCGCGGCGGCAGGTGCGCGTTCACGAGCGCCGGGATATCCGTCTCGAACAGGCTTATGTGCACGGCTGCCGCATCGCCAGCCCGGCGCACGAGCATTGCCTCCATCACCGGCGACTGGCCAACGACCGTGAAGAGACGGCCACCGGCCTTGAGGGCCCGCTCGAACCGGGCGTCATAGGTCGGCATGGACCCGCTCACCACGATGGCATCGTAGCGGGCCAACTCGTCGATGCGCCAGGCATCCAGGGTCTCGACGGATACGCCGTTGATGCCCGCCGCACGCAGGTTACGGGTAGCGAGCGCTGCGAGATCCGGATAGATCTCGAGGCTGCGCACCGTACCGGCGAGGGCGGCAAGACAGGCCGTCAGGAAGCCGGTACCCGTGCCCACCTCCAGCACCGCATCGGACTTGCCGAGTTCGAGCGTCTGCAGGATCCGCCCGTCGACCTTGGGCGGGAGCATGCACTGGCCGTGGCCCAGCGGAATGGCGCTATCCGCGAAGGCGAGTTCGCGGAAATTCTCCGGCACGAACTCCTCGCGACGCACGGCTTCGAGCGTCGCCAGCACGCGCTCATCGAGTACGGACCAGGCGCGTACCTGTTGCGCGATCATCTGTGTGCGCGCGAGTTCGACGTTCAGCATGAAGTGGATCACCCAGGCGCAAAGGCGCGAGCGATTATGGTCAATTTGATGGGGTGCGCCAAGGCCATGGGATATCCTTTCGGTGGGCGTCACTGGTCGCACGCGAGCGCAAGAAAACTGCATAGCGCCGGTGTTGCCTGCCATCTCTGGCTCTTGAGACACAGGCGCTCCCCGGAACCGCGGCTTTCAGCCTGAGCGGGCGACCGGCGGCAATAAGAATGCGGAGCCCCAGCGGGGCTTCGTGAGGGGCAGAGGTTTCAATCAAGTGATGCCGTTTATGGCCGTTGGCGGCGCGCTCGTCGCGCTGGGAGCGTGCGCACTCACGTTCCTCGTGCTGTGGCTGCGTGAACGCCGCCGCCGCGCCGCGGTGGCCGACCTCGGTGAGACTCTCCACACGATCGCCGTCGACAACCGCTTCGACCGGCGCGTACTCGACCTGAACGGCGAACCCACCGTGAATGCGGTGCGCGAGGCGGTCAACGAGATTCTCGAAAAGCTCTCCGAGCGCAACGAACGGGCGCTCGAGGGCGACACCCTGTTCGCCCGCCTCATGGAATCCGTGTCGGAGGCGGTGGTCGTGCACCGCGAGCATATTGAATACGCCAACAGCCGGTTCGGGGCGCTCGTCGGCGTCGCGCCGAAGGATCTCACCGGCCGCAAGCTGAGCGAGCTCGTGCCGGCCGAATACTCGGAACTCGTGAGCGACAACCTCCGCCGGCGGCTCGCAGGCGAGCCGGCCTCGGAGCGCTACGAGATCGAGCTCGTCGGTGCGCAGGGCCAGGTGAGCCGGCTCGAACTCGCGTCGACGCCGCTCAATCTCGGCGGAGCCGCGGCACTGCTGGTCACGGCTGTCGAGATGACGCCACGACGCGCGCATGCGCAGACGCAGGACCGTTCACGGGCACTGGCGACGCTCGATTCGATCGGCGAGGGCGTGATCACGACGGACGCACGCGGCCGCCTCGACTATCTCAACGAGGCGGCGGAGATGCTCACCGGGACGACGAGCGCCGCGGCGGCCGGCAAGTTCTTCGCCGACATCGCGAGCCTCGTCGACGAAGGCAGCCGCAAGTCGCTCGGCGACCCGATTCGCCAGTGCCTCGCGACCGGCGCACGAGTGACCCTCGGCCGCCGCGCGCTGCTCCTCGCGAAGCAGGGCGCCAACGAATTTCACATCGAAATGAGCGCGGCGCCCATCCGAACGCCGACGCACGAGATTACCGGCGCCGTCATCATCCTGCACGACGTGACGGAGATGAGCGGCATCGCGCGGCAGATGTCCTACCAGGCGAGCCACGACGCGCTCACCGGCCTCGTCAATAGACGCGAGTTCGAGCGCCGGCTGCAGGAGGCGATCGAGGTCGCGCACGGCGGCCAGACATCGCACGTGCTCTGCTATCTCGATCTCGACCGCTTCAAGGCAGTGAACGACACGTGCGGGCATCTCGCCGGCGACAACATGCTGCGCGAGATCGCGACGCTCCTGAAGGACCAGGTTCGCGACTCGGATACGGTAGGGCGCCTCGGCGGCGATGAGTTCGGGCTGCTCCTGATCGGCTGCCCGCTCGAGAAGGCGCGCCAGATCGCCGAGGACGTGACGCACGCGGTGAGCGATTACCGCTTCGTCTGGAAGGACAAGATCTTCAACGTCGGCGTCAGCATCGGGCTCGTGGAGATCGGACAGGAAAGCGGCTCGCTCGATGACGTGATGAACGCCGCCGATTCCGCGTGCTACGTCGCGAAGAAGCAGGGCGCGATGCACGTTCACGTCTACTCGGCGCGCGACGAGGCGGCGGCGCGGCACCGTGGCGAAATCCAGTGGCTGCAGAAGCTGCAGGTGGCGTTGCGCGACAACCGCTTCGAACTCTACGTACAGCCGATCGTCTCTACGAGCGAATCGAACGAATCGTCCGGGCCGGCGCTCGAGGTCTTCGTGCGCATGATGGACGGCGACGACGCTTCGGTCGGTCCCGCGGAATTCCTGAAGACGGCCGAGCGCTATCGACTGATGCCGCTGGTTGACCGCTGGGTGGTGCAGACGGCGCTCGCGGCGATCGGCCGCGGCGGGCTGCGGGTGCCCAACGGCCGGAGCGTCGCGATCAACATCGCGGGCCAGACGCTCGGCGATTCGCAGTTTCTGGAATTCGTGGTCGATTGCTTCGACCGCACGGGTATCGCGCCGTCGCAGGTCTGCTTCGAGGTCACGGAGAATTCCGTCGTCACGAACCTCGACTACGCGCGCCGCTTCATCGGCGTGCTGCACGGCATGGGTTGCAAATTCGCGCTCGATGACTTCGGCAGCGGCCTCGGCTCCTTCTCGAACCTGAAGACGCTCGCGATGGACTATCTCAAGATCGACGGCAGCTTCATGCGCAACATCGCGCGCGATACGGTGAACCAGGCGATGGTCACGGCGATGATCAAGCTCGCGCGCACGCTCGACTTCAAGACGATCGCGGAGCAGGTCGAGGACCCCTCATCGCTCGAAGCGGCGAAGAAGATGGGCATCGACTTCGTGCAGGGCTACATCATCGGCCGCCCGCAGCCGATGCAGGCTTCCGGCTAGATCTGGAATGGCGGCGGAATCGGGAGGCCCAGTTCGATCTGGCCCCGCACCGTCGGCGTGATGGCTTGCGACTGGAAGTGCACGCGGTACATCTGCACGTCGCGAAAATAGCGTTGCAAGCGCTCGCCGCGGCGCACGACGGATGCGCCGACGGTCCGGAACAGCATCTCGACCGCCTCGCACGCGGCGATGCAACCCTCTCGCGAGACGCCCCACACGTGCATCGTGTCCCTGGCCGTGATGGGCGCTCCGGTCTTCGTCCAGCGTTCGCATTGATCCATGTAGAGACGGGTGGCGCCGAGCGTCAGCGCTTCGGCCGCGTCGGCACGGCACAGCGCCTCGCCGTACAACCGCTGGAACTCGGATTCGTGCATGCGCGGCCGCGTCGGTTGGAGAAAACTCGGCTTCACGCGCAGTTGCCGCTCGAATTCCTCGCAGGCCGCGCGCGCGGCGCCCGTCAGGATTGCTCCGAACTCGCAGCTGAACCATCCGTAGATGATGCCGAGGAACAGCCCCTCCTTGTGCAGGCGCGTGCCGGGTGTGCCGTCCGGCAGTCCTTCGGTCGAGAAGCGCACGATCGGGTTCGGCACGATGTGCCGATCCGGAATGAAGACTCTCGTGAGCCGCACGCTGTTCGAGCCGCTCGCCTGCATCCCCATCGCCGCATCACCGCCCCAGTCGGGCAGCACCGTGACCTTTTCGCGGGCGACGACGAATGCAATGACGGTGAGCTTTCCGTCAGGTCCGGGGATCGGAGCCCCGGCGAGAAAATGATTCGACGCGGGAATTCCCGAAGCGAACGGCCAGAGCCCCGTGACGTTGTAGCCGCCATCGACGCGCTCGAAAGTCGGGAGCCCCGCCGGACCCGCCGCGAAGGCGGCGCGGAAGTCCCCATCCGCACCGAAGAGCTCCCGTTGCACGTCCTCGCTGAAACTCGATCCGAGGACCACCGCGTGGGAGGAGGCGAGTGTGTAGCACCAGCCACTTCCCGGGTGGCCGCGCGACAACTCCATGATCACGCGGATGTACGTTTCGCAATCGGTGCCGAAGCCGCCGAACAGGCGCGGCTGCAGGATGCGATAGAAACCGCCCTCGAGCAGCCGGCGGTGGATTGCCTCTGAGTACCAGCCGCGCGCATCGTTATCGTCCTGCTGCTCGCGCAGCTGCGCGCCGATTTCCCTGGCTTGGGCGATGAGCCACTCGGACGATGGCGGCTTCATGAGTGGTATTCGGCCAGGGCGGCAGCGGCCCGCCCTGACGCGGCCTCGTAATGTCTACAGCAGCGGCACGAGCAGCAGCGCGACGATGTTGATGATCTTGATGAGCGGATTGATCGCAGGTCCCGCCGTATCCTTGTAAGGATCGCCCACGGTATCGCCGGTAACGGCGGCCTTGTGCGTCTCCGATCCCTTGCCGCCGAAATGACCTTCCTCGACGTACTTCTTCGCGTTGTCCCACGCACCGCCGCCGGTGCACATCGAGATCGCAACGAAAAGTCCCGTCACGATCGTGCCGATGAGGAGGCCGCCGAGCGCCTTCACGCCCGCGCCTTCACCCATCAGGTAAGTCATGCCGAAGCCTACGACGACCGGGACGAGGATCGGCAGGAGCGAGGGGATGATCATTTCCTTGATCGCCGCGCGCGTGAGCAAGTCCACTGCGCGTGAATAGTCCGGCTTCGCCGTGCCTTCCATGATTCCCTTGATCTCGCGGAACTGGCGGCGCACCTCGATGACGACCGAACCCGCTGCACGCCCGACGGCCTGCATCGCCATCGCGCCGAAGAGGTAGGGCACCATGCCGCCGATAAATAGACCAATAATCACGGCCGGATCCGACAGGGTGAAGTCCTGGGATTTTCCGACCGCCGCGAGGTTGTGGGTGTAGTCGGCGAAGAGCACTAGAGCCGCGAGCCCGGCCGAGCCGATCGCATAACCCTTGGTGACCGCTTTCGTCGTATTACCGACCGCATCGAGCGCGTCGGTGATGACGCGCACTTCCTTCGGCAGGCCTGCCATTTGCGCGATACCGCCGCCGTTGTCGGTGATCGGGCCGTAGGCGTCGAGCGCGACGATCATGCCCGTCATCGACAGCATGGCGGTCGCGGCGATCGCAATGCCGTACAGGCCTTCGATCGTGTACGCGCCGTAGATGGCGGCGCACACCGCGAGCACCGGCAGCGCCGTCGATTTCATCGAGACCGCGAGTCCCGCGATCACGTTCGTGCCGTGTCCGGTCTGCGAGGCCTCGGCGACATAGCGCACGGGCCCGTATTCCGTCGAGGTGTAGTACTCCGTAATCCAGATAAGCGCGGCCGTGAGGCCAAGGCCGATGAGTGCGCACTCGAAGAGGCGCGTGGCGTCGGGCCCCATCATGCGCTGCGTGACGAACCAGAAGCCGACGAGCGCGAGCGCGCCCGAGACGAATACGCCCCGATAGAGCGCGTTCATGATCTTGCCGCCTTCCTTTGCGCTCACGAAATACGAGCCGACGATGGAGGCGACGATCGACACGGCGCCGAGCACGAGCGGATAGAGAATGTAGTTGAGATCGATGCCGGCGTCGGAACGGAAGAGGAGCCCGCCGAGCACCATCGTCGCGACGACCGTCACCGCGTAGGTCTCGAAGAGGTCCGCTGCCATGCCGGCGCAGTCGCCGACGTTGTCGCCGACGTTGTCGGCGATGACCGCCGGGTTACGCGGGTCGTCTTCCGGAATGCCGGCTTCCACCTTGCCGACGAGATCCGCGCCGACGTCCGCGCCCTTGGTGAAGATGCCGCCACCCAGTCGCGCGAAGATCGAGATCAGCGAGCCACCAAAGGCGAGCCCGATGAGCGAATGCAATGCCGCCTCGTCACCGATGTACTTGCGCAGGACCATGAAGTACGCCGCAACGCCGAGGAGGCCGAGGCCGACGACGAGCATGCCGGTGATGGCGCCGCCGCGGAACGCAACCTGGAGGGCCGGGTTGAGGCCGATGCTCGCCGCGTGAGCGGTGCGCACGTTCGCGCGCACGGAGATGTTCATGCCGATATAGCCGGCGAGGCCCGAGAGCAATGCGCCGACCGCGAAGCCGCCTGCCGTCGGCCAGCCGAGCGGCGAGAAGCCGAGCACCGCGAGCAGCACGACGCCGACGATCGCAATCGCGGTGTACTGGCGATTGAGGTAGGCGCGCGCACCGACCTGGATCGCGGCGGCGATTTCCTGCATGCGGGCGTTGCCGCTCGGCTGCGCCAGAATCCAGCGCACCGACACGACGCCGTACAGGATGGCAAGGACGCCCGCACCGACTGCGAGCCAGAGAGCAAGATCCGCTGACATGAGCTTTCCCCCCGGAAGGGCAGTCCAATTCTTGAATGGGTTGTCGTCTTAAGGCCGTCGAGGACGCCGGCGCGTTTTTTCGCAGGCTCGGTTACTCAGGTCCCCGGCGCCTGCAAGCGCTTCTGCGCCCTCGAAAAAGGGGCGGCACTATACCACAAAGGCCGTCGCCAACTTCTTCCGCACCGGGCTCAACTTGAGGGTGGCATAGGCCGGCAGGCCGTTCCGGTACGGCGGGTAATCTTCCCCCGCTATGAGCGGCTCGAGATAGCGGCGGCAGGCCGCCGTGATGCCGAAACCATCCTCGGTGATGAAATTACGCGGCACGTGCTTTTCCACATTCGCCACCTTGGCTAGCGGCACGTGATCGATCTTCCAGCGATAGGGCCTGGAGGACACGCGCTTGATCATCGGCATGATCGCGTTGTGGCCCTTGATCGCAAGCTCCACCGCGGCCTTGCCCACGGCATAGGCCTGCTCGACGTCGACCTTCGAAGCGATGTGCCGGGCCGAACGCTGCAGGTAGTCCGCGACCGCCCAGTGGAATTTGTAACCGAGGTTCGCGCGCACCATGTCGGCCACGAGCGGCCCGACGCCGCCGAGCTGCGTATGGCCGAAGGCGTCCTTGGTGCCGGCTTCCGCCAGGAATTTTCCGTCCGGATGGTGCGCGCCCTCCGACACGACGACCACGCAGAAGCCGTAGTCGGTCACGCACCGCTTCACCCGTTCGAGGAATTTCGCCTGTTCGAAGGGGATTTCCGGGAAAAGGATAATATGCGGCGCATCCCCCGCCTTGCGGCCCGCCAGTCCCGCGGCTGCCGCGATCCAGCCCGCATGACGGCCCATCACTTCGAGCACGAAGACCTTTGTCGATGTGCGCGCCATCGAGGCGACGTCGAGTGCCGCTTCGAGGGTCGAGACCGCGATGTACTTGGCAACGGACGCGAAGCCCGGGCACTGATCGGTGAAGGGCAGGTCGTTGTCGACGGTCTTCGGCACGCCGATGCAGTTGATCGGGTAACCGAGCTCGGCACCGATCTGCGACACCTTGTGGGCGGTGTCCATCGAATCGTTGCCGCCGTTGTAGAAGAAATAGCCGATGTCGTGCGCGCGGAAGACCTCGATGAGGCGCTCGTATTCTGCGCGATTCTTGTCGAGCCCCCTGAGCTTGTAGCGCGCCGAGCCAAACGCGCCACCCGGCGTGTGACGCAAAGCGCGAATGGCCGCGGCGCTCTCCTTGCTGGTATCGATCAGGTCCTCGGTGAGCGCGCCGATGATGCCGTGGCGGCCCGCATAGAGCTTGCCGATGTGCCTGGCGTGCTTGCGCGCCGCCTCGATGACGCCGCAGGCCGACGCATTGATCACCGCGGAAACACCGCCCGACTGCGCGTAAAAGGCATTGCGCGCTGCGCTTTTTTTCATCTCGAAGGTCCCCTGATTTGCCCTGCCAGCGCGGCCGGCAGCGCGCAAGAATAACAGAGGGCCCTGCACATTGACGCGTCTCGGTCGAACCCTGTAGCGTTACCCGCCGTTTTTCGACGGGCCCACGGAGACGCGGACAGCATGCGATTGATTCTTCTCGGAGCACCCGGTTCGGGCAAGGGCACCCAGTCGCAGAAGCTCGTCGAACGCTACGCGGTCCCGCAGATTTCCACGGGCGACCTGCTGCGCGAGGCGCGCGAGAAGGGCAGCCCGCTGGGACTGCAGGCAAAAGTGGCGATGGACGCGGGCAAGCTCGCCGACGATTCGATCGTGCTCGCCATCATCCGCGAACGGCTCGCGCAGCCGGACACGGCCAACGGCTTCATCCTCGACGGCTTTCCGCGCAATCTCGCACAGGCCGACGCGCTCGGCGCGATGCTGAAGGAAATCGGGCAGCCGATCGACGCCGTGATCCTGATGCAAGTCGACCCCGACGTGCTGTTTCGCCGCCTCACCGGCCGGCGCACGTGCAAGGAGTGCGGGCGCATCTTCAATATCTACACCTCACCCCCGGGAACGCTGCCCCACTGCGATCGCTGCCGCGACCGGCCGGTGCTCGTGCAGCGTCCCGATGACAACGAGGATGTGATCGAGAACCGTCTCAAGGTCTACACGGCGCAGACCAAGCCGCTCATCGAGTACTACGAGAAGCTGAAGCTCCTGCGGCGCATCGATGCGGAAGGCAGCGTCGACGAGGTCTTCGCGCGCGTCGAGCGGGTGCTGGCCGCGACGCTGGCGCACGCCGCCAAGACCTAGGCCAGGTAGCCGTTGGTCAGCCGGCTAGTGCCATTAGTGCGTCACCGGCGACGCCGCGGCGCCAGCCCTTGAGCACGCGCAGGTCGCGCTCGCCCCGCACGAGGGCGCGCAGATCCTTCTGCGGTGCGAGCACTTCCGGGTGCAGCTTGAGCTCCGTGGCAATCCTGCGCGTCTCGTCCGCGAGCCGTTTCACGAGCGCGAGCTGTTGCGGGTCGAGCCGGCCGCCTTCGCGTCGCGTTTCGCCCGCTGCGCCGATCGCCGTTGCGATGAGCTCGAGAAGTTCGGCGCCGCACTTGCTGCGTACCGCCGGCGGCAGCTCGGCGAGTCCTGCAAGCTCATCCGCATCGCCCGGCATGCGATCGACGAGCTCCGAGATTGCGGCATCGCTCAGGATCCAGCCGCGGGGCCGGTCGAGCCGCAGGGCACGCTCTTCGCGCCATGCCGCGAGCCGTCGAGCCGCCGCCGCCGGCTTGCCGTCGAGTGCATGCACCCACTTCAGGCGTTCCCAGGCGGTCGCCGGATCCTGCACGTAAAGCGACAGATCTTCGGCCACGCCGGCTTCCTCGGCGAACCAGCCGGCACGGCCCGCCTGCTCGAGCCTCTCGCCAAGGGCATTCGCGAGTGGCGGCAAGTAACGTACGTCGTCGCGGGCGTACTGCAACTGCGCGGCGCTCAGCGGCCGGCGTGTCCAATCGGTGCGCGCGTGGCCCTTCTCGAGTGGCACGCCGAGCACTTCGCGCACCAGGTCGCCGAAGCCGATCTGCGGAGCGAAGCCGACGAGGCTCGCCGCGAGCTGCGTATCGAAGATCGGGCCGGGCACCGCGCCGGTCGCGTGCGCAAAGATCTCGAGGTCCTGGTGCGCAGCGTGCAGCACCTTGGTGCGCCGGCGATCCGCGAGGAATTGATGGAGCGGTTCGAGCGCGACGTCGGCGAGCGCGTCAACGAGCGCGAGCGACCGGGCGCCGGCGAGCTGCACCAGGCAAAGCCGTGGGAAATAGGTCCGTTCGCGCAGGAATTCCGTGTCGACGGCGACATGCGTGTCCGATCCGAGATCCTGCAGCAGCGCCGCAAGCCGCGCCGCGCTCGCGATCGGTTCCTCGTCGGCAATTCTGGCGCTTTCGGACTCGGACATAGGAGCGTCACTTTGAGATGCGCTAGTCTCGCATCCTCATGGCCGAGCTGGCACGCATCTTTTTCAATATCGCCCTGCTGCGGCGGGGCCCGCAGGACCTGCCCGCGTCCAAATTCCTGCTGGGCGCGTTGTTGCTCGTCTCCGGTCTCGTGAATCTCGCCGTGGCCCTCGCGTTCGAGCTCGACACGCGTCTCATGCTCGCGCGCTTTGCGCTCGCCGCCGTGTTGAGCCTCGTGCTGACGATTGCAATCCTCTCGGTCGCGTCGCGCCCGCAGCGCTTTCTGCAGACCGCGACCGCGCTGATCGGCGCCGAGCTCGTCACGGTGCCGCTCGCATTGCTGCTCTTCATCCTCGCAAAGCCCTATCACGACTTCACGCATCACCCGCCGTGGCTGCAATTCCTGGACGGCCTTTACGAAGCCTGGAACATCGTGATCGCGGGCTACGTCTACCGCATGGCGCTCGAGCGGAGCCTCCTCGCCGGTGTCCTCCTCGCGTTCGCCTGTGAGATCATTGTGGTGCTCGCGGTTCAAGGCGCATTTCCACCACCTGCCTAGCCCCCTCCATGCACGTCCACATTCTCGGCATCGCGGGAACATTCATGGGCGGTGTCGCCGCCATTGCCCGTGCCGGCGGCCACCGCGTCACCGGTTCGGATCGCAACATCTATCCGCCGATGAGCACGCAGCTCGAGGCGTTCGGCATCGAAATCGTCCAGGGCTACGAGCCCGGGCAGCTGAGTCCCGCGCCTGACATCGTCGTCGTCGGCAACGTCATGACGCGCGGCGTGCCCGTCATCGAAGCGCTGCTGTCGAGCGGGATCGCCTACACCTCCGGGCCGGAGTGGCTCGCGGCAAATGTCCTGCGCGGACGGTCGGTGCTCGCGGTCGCCGGCACGCACGGCAAGACGAGCACCACCAGCATGCTTGCCTGGATGCTCGAGCGTGCGGGTCTCGAGCCCGGCTTCCTGATCGGCGGCGTGCCGCCGAATTTCGGCGTGAGCGCACGCCTTGGCCGCGCGCCGTTCTTCGTCATCGAAGCCGACGAATACGATACGGCGTTCTTCGACAAGCGCGCCAAGTTCGTTCACTACCGGCCGCGCACGGCGCTGCTCAACAACCTGGAATTCGACCACGCGGATATCTATCCGGACATCGAGTCCATCGAGCGCATGTTCCACCAGCTCGTGCGCACCGTGCCCGCCGACGGGCTCATCGTCGCTCACGCATCGGACCAGCACCTCAGGCGCGCGCTCGCGCTCGGCTGCTGGACGCCGGTCGAGGGTTTTTCGCGAACGGCGGTTGCGGGCGCGCGCTGGACGGTGGATGCCACGGATGGCGGCGACTTCAGCGAGTTTCGCGTGCTCGAGGACGGCACGCCGCGTGCAACCGTCCGCTGGTCGATGTTCGGCGCGCACAACGCGGAAAATGCCCTCGCGGCCATCGCCTGTGCGCGCCATGCCGGCGTGCCGATCGAGAAGGCCGCGGCCGCGCTCGAAACGTTCCAGGGCATCAAGCGCCGCATGGAAATGATCGGCCAGGTCGGCGGCGTCACCGTCTACGACGACTTCGCACACCATCCGAGCGCGATCGCAACGACGATCGACGGCTTGCGCAGGCGCGTCGGCAAGGCGCGCATCGTCGCCGTGCTCGAACCGCGCTCGAACACCATGAAGATGGGCGTGCACCGCGAAACCCTCGGCGCCTCGCTGGCGGGCGCGGACGCCATCTGGCTCTACGAGCCGCCGGGCCTTGGCTGGACCATTGCGGACTCGACGCGCTCGCTCGGCAGCCGCGCCCGGATCGTCAATGACATCGAGGGTCTCGCGACGGCGCTCACCGCAGGAGCGAAGCCGGGTGATCACATCGTCATCATGTCGAACGGCGGTTTCGGCGGCTTGCATCGCCGCCTGCTCGATGGCCTGGCGAAATCCGCCGCGGCCGTCTCGTGATGAACGCGGGCACGCGCAGCAGCCCGATCGCCGTCGGCATGACCGGCGCCTCGGGGGCGCAGTACGGACTGAGGCTCCTGGAATGCCTCATCCGGTCCGGGCGTCGCGTGCAGCTCCTTGTGTCGAAGCCGGCGCTCATCGTGATCGGTTCGGAAACCGACCTGCAGGTCTCGGGACGGCCGGCGGACATTTCGCGAACGATCAGCGAGCGCTTTGGCGCCACGCCCGGACAACTGCAAGCGTTTGGCCCCGACGAGTGGACCGCGCCGCTCGCGAGCGGCTCGGGCGCGCCGGCCGCAATGGTGGTCTGCCCTTGCAGCATGGCGACGCTTTCGAGCATCGCCGCCGGGGCGAGTCGCAGTCTCCTCGAGCGCGCCGCGGACGTCGTCATCAAGGAAGGCCGCAAGCTCGTGCTCGTGCCGCGCGAAACGCCGTTCTCCGCCATTCATCTCGAGAACATGCTGAAGCTCGCACGGCTCGGCGTCGTCATCCTGCCGGCGAATCCCGGCTTCTATCACCGCCCGGCGCGCATCGAGGAACTGGTTGATTTCGTCGTCGCGCGCCTCCTCGATCATCTGGGCGTCGAGCACGTGCTCACGCCGCGCTGGGGTTGCGAGGGGGACGAATGACGGCGCCCGGGGAGATCGCGCTCTTCCCGCTCCGCACCGTGCTCTTTCCCGGCGGCCCTCTCGCGCTGCGGATCTTCGAGCCGCGCTACCTCGACATGGTTCGCGGCGTCCTCAGGACGCAGAGTGACTTCGGCGTGCTGCAGATCCTGAGCGGCGGTGAAGTCGGCGCGGCGCAAACCGTCGATATCGGGACGGGCGCGCGCATCGTCGATTTTTCCGAGCTTCCCGACGGGCTCCTCGGCATCTCCTGCCGTGGCACGCGGCGATTCCGGGTCAAGTCGCGCCGTCTCGAACGCGACGGCCTCAATGTGGGTGTCGTCGACTGGCTCGACGAGCCCGCGCCAACCGCGCTGCCGGCCGAGTTCGCGCCGCTCGGGCAGCTCGCACAGGCGCTGCTTGCGGAATTCACCGACGCCTACGCCGGTGTCGAACCGAGGCTCGACGACGCCGATTGGGTCGGCTATCGATTGAGCGAGATCCTGCCGCTCTCGCCATCCGGGAAGCAGCGCGCGCTCGAGCTCGACGATGCCGTCGCGCGGCTCGAACTGCTCGCCGCGTTTACGGCGGGGCTGAGCGGGCGAAGGCAAGCCCGCGACGCTTGACGATGACGAACGCGGCGCCCATGACGAGCGTCCAGCCGAACACCAGCCAGCCGACGAAGTGATCGAAGCGGCCCTGCAGGAAAGCCAGCGGCGCGGCCAGGTTGGCGTCGGTTGATTTCAGCACGACCAGCATCGCGGCCACCCAGCCGGCGTGCAGGCCGACACAACCGGCGGTGTGCCCCATCCAGCTGCGCACGGCGCCGAGCAGCACGGCGATGCCGAGATACACGAGGAACGCGTCCACGATATCGCCGGGCCGCGTGAAGAGCCGAAGCGTCAGTGCGAGCCATTGCCACCCGCTTGCCCAATGCAGGTCGACGTCCGGCACCCGCGCCTTGCCGACGAAATGCAGCACGGCGAACAGGAGCGACGTCGCTATCACCGCAGTGACTGCGCCCCGATCGCGTTCGATAGCCGCGTGCAGGACGCCGCGAAAGAGGGTCTCCTCGATCAGCGCGACGATGATGCCGCTGACGATGCTCGAGATGACGAGCTGGACGACGAATGCCGCGTCGTAGGTAACGTCAGGCTGCGGCAGCCGCAGGTCCGCGGCGAACATGAGGGCGAGCATCGGGAGCATCATCGCGACGCCGGCCAGGAAATATCTGGAGGCGATCGCGAGATACTCGCGCGTCGGCGGGGCGAACCCGAGGTCCCGGCGATTGCCGAGCCGGTATCGGCGTACCACCCAGATGACGCCGGAGAGTGCGATGAGCATCGCGATTCGGCTCGCGATGCGGTGAAACTTCCAGGCGTCGTCGATCGAATGCGCGAGGAGGTAGCCCGGATAGGCAACGCTCGCCGTCATGAGCAGCGTGAGGACGGTGACGATGATGATCCAGCTGAAGGCACGCATGCGGCGGCAATTGTAGTGGAATGCGGGGCAAATGCCCGTTGCCCGCAGCGCGCCCCGCCGTGCCCAATGTGCGCCCCTCGGGTCGATCGAGTCGCAAGGAGAGCAACATGGAGGCACAGGAAGCCCTCGGAATCGTCGCGGCACTCGCCAACGGAGTGCATCCGTTCAGCGGCGAGGTCTTTGCAGACGGCAGTCCCTACCAGCACCCGGATGTCGTGCGAGCGCTGTTTGCCGCAACGCGCGCACTGGAAGGGCGCAGCCGCCAGCTGGAACGCCAGCGGGAGCTCCCCGCCAATGTCGGCAAGCCCTGGACCGCGCAGGAGGATGAGCGCTTGCTCGCGGCTTTCGATTCGGGCCAGGTGCGAAGCGCCATCGCGCGCGCACATGACCGCACGGTGGGCGGCATCGAGGCGCGGCTGGAAAAGCTCGGCCGGCTCGCGCCCGGGGAATCGGGCGTGCGCCTGCGCGGCCGGGCAGTTGGCGGGTGATATCATCGCCACCGCATGGCAAAGCCATCGAAACACGATCCGAGCAAGCCGCAGGTCGAAAGCTACGACTACAAGAAAGCTTTCTACCGGAGCACGGCGGTAGCGGACGACTACGACCAGCATCGCTTCACGACGCCGGCCCGCATCCGGCGCAACGAGCGCAAGTGGCGCGCCATCGGCAAGGCCCTCGCCCAGGCGCCCGAGGTCAAGCGCGTCCTTGACCTGCCATGCGGGACGGGCCGGTTCACCGGCCGGCTTGCATCGAGTGGCTACGAAGTGATCGGCAGTGACATTTCGCTCGAGATGATCGGCAAGGCCGTGACCGCGGGCGGCGCCGCAGGCCCGGCCGTACTTGGCTACGTGCAGGCGAATGGCGAGAAACTGCCGTTCCGCAATGCCGCGGTCGACTGCGTCGTGTCGATCCGGTTCATGTTTCACGTCGACCCGGACGTGCGGATCCGGATCCTGCGGGAATTCGGCCGCGTCGCGCGGCGGCAGGTCGTCGACTACCGCCACCGGTACTCGATGCGCTATCGCAAGTGGCAGGCGCTGCGCGCGCTCGGCCTGACGCGCGAACCGCTCGAGCGCGTGTCGCGCGAGCGGCTCGAGCACGAGTTCACCAGTGCCGGTCTTACGATCCGCGCCATCGTCCCGGTGTCGCGCGGCTGGTTTTCGGACAAGTGGGTCGTACTGAGTGAGCGCACGGCCGGCTGACGGCCCGCAGCTGGCGGAGCGCTTCGCCGGCACGGGCTTCGCAGGCCTCTCGATTCTGGAGGAAATCGGCCGCGGGCGACGCAGCCGCGTGTTTCGCTGCCGCTGGCAGTCCCGCGAGTGTGCCCTGAAGATCTACGAGCCCGCGGCTGCGCTGCGGCACCTGCGCATCACCGGAGAGGGCATCGCGGACTTCGAGCACGCGAGGAACCTGGCTTATTTTCGCGCCCCCGGCCTGGACCGCTATGTCGCACAGCCGTTCGGACGCGTCTCCGAGGGTGAACTGCAGGCGCTGGCCCAGGAACTCCTGCAGGGCCGGCTCTACTACGACTACTACCGCGAGCGGTCCGGTGCCGTTGCACCGAGCCTCGCCCGCGACCTTGAGCGTCTCGTCGGTCTGGCGCATGCGGCGGGACTCTACGACATGGACCTGCACGCGACGAATGTCATGGTGGTCGAAGACAAGGATGGCGCTCCGGTGCCGAAACTTTTTGATTTCAATCTCATTCCCTTTCACGTGCGCCCACAGAATTTCTTCGTCGGCTGGCTGCTGCGGGCCGGCCTGGTGAGCCGCGAGTCGCGGGACCTGCGGCGCCTCAGGAAATTTCACGATTTTCGGCCCATCGAGCGGCGGCTGAAGCGCCGAGCCACGGAGTCCTGAACCTTGAGCGACCTGAAGACCTGGATCTGCCTGATTTGCGGGCATATCTACCACGAAGCACAGGGCGATCCGGAGCACGGCATCGCGCCTGGGACCCGCTGGGAGGATGTGCCTGAAAGCTGGTGCTGCCCCGACTGCGGCGCGATGAAAAGCGACTTCGAGATGGTCGAGCTCTAGAGCTGCCGGGCGCGGTGCCCATCCTTCTTCAGCATCCTGAGGACGCTGTCGCGCCCGACGAGATGTCCGACCCCGATGATGACAAGGTAATCGCGGCGCTCCTTCAGCAGGCCCTCGATGCCGCCGGCGAAGCGCTGGTTGCGATCGAGGATCATCGCGCGGTAGAGCTCCGGATTGCGTTCCATCTGGCGAAACGCGGTCTTGCGCAGCGTGCGTTCATCGCCGTGCTTCCAGGCGTCGAGCATCTCGTTCATCTGCGTCTCGACATCGCCGAGCTCGTCGATCGACTGCGTGAGGAGCGCAGCCTGCTCCGGCGCGCTCATGCTCGAGAAGAGCTGCAGCTGCTCCTCGGCGGTCTCGAACCCGCAGACGTCCTTGTGGTCGTCGCGTGCGCGCTTGAGGAAATGCTTCTCGACGCCCTCGTTCGGGTTGAAGCCGAGCTTGACGAGCTGGGTTACCGAGGCGGTGATCGCGACGAACCAGGGCTGAAAGCCGTCGAGCGGTGCGAGATCGATGCCGAGCGCCCTGGCCTTGTCGCGCACGGCCGGATACGCCGGGCCGAGTTCGCCGGTCAGAGTCTTGCCCGCTGGCAGGCGGGCCAGCGACAACATCCTGAGCGCGAGCGCTCCCTCGTCGGTGTCGTCGAAATCGATCTCCATGCAGAGCGCCTCGGCGTCCCGGTACGCGTTCTCGAATTCCGGCGCGAGCGGGTAGTCGCCCGGGCGCAGCAGGTGAAAGGAGCCCATCAGGTAGACGTGGTTGTGCTCCCCCGGTACGAGCCAGAGGAAGTGGCGGTCGTGCTGAGGCCGGCTGGCGCAGCTGCCGAGGAAGGCGACTGCGAGGAGAGCTGCGACGAAACGTTTGATTTCAGGCCCAGACGACACGGGTGCCGATCGTGCCATCCGCACCGAGTTCGAGCCAGCGATATCCGGGAGGGCGCCGATCGAGCTCGAAATGCTCGCTGCCCGGGAGAAACTGCGCACAGGTCGAAGGCGTCGACATGTAGTGCACCCCGCCGCGGTCGCCGTCGTATGCCTGGTGCACGTGGCCCCAGAGCACGCCCCGGACGTTCCGGTGGCGGTCGAGCACGTCGAGGAATTCGCCCGCGTTCCTGAGGCCCACGTCATCGAGCCAGCGGCTGCCCATCGGCACCGGCTGGTGATGCAGGCAGACGAGCGAGTGCAGATCGCGTCCTTCCGTGAGCGACTGCTCGAGCGTCGCAAGGCTCGCGGCGCTCAGGTGTCCGGCGGCCGCGCCGTCGATGCAGCTGTCGAGCATGACCACCTGCCAGCCGTCTCTACGCAGGGTGCCACCCAGCTGATAGGGCGCGCTCGTGAGCGCGCCACGCATCGCTGGAAGCTCGTCGTGATTGCCCGGAATGCAGTAAATCGGCACTCCGAGGCTCCCGAACACCTCGCGAAAGGTGTCATAGCCGCCCGGATCGTCCTGCACGAGGTCACCCGTCGCGAGCACTCCGTCGCAGGGCCAGTGGTGCCGGCGCGCGTGTTCGATGACCTGCAGCAGGGCGCTGTACGTCTCCACGCCACGCAATCGACCCTTGCGATCGGCGTAGAGGTGCGGATCCGTGAACTGCAGTAGCCGCATAGAGCTCATCGCCCGCCATGCCCGCTCAAGCGCAAAAAGTGTGGTGTGAGGCGAAATGCCCGGTCTCGGCAGGGCGTGCGCAGACCCGGGATTCGCGGCGCATGATAACAAACGCCCTTCCGGGGAATCTTGAACCCGTTCATGCCGAGCGGATCGGCGCCATACGTCTGTAATTCGATACCGGAACGGGAAAGCGGGCATTCTGTGACCCATGGCGCGTTTTGGCGCACAGATATCGGATCGGCGACGGCGCAAAGCGTCCGTTGCTCCGGGCGCCCGAGTGTCGGAGAATCCGCGCCTTTCTTTTGAGGGGAAGCCAGCAAGATGCCGGGCCGAAGAGAGCTCGCCAACGCCATTCGCGCCCTCGCGATGGACGCGGTACAACATGCGAATGCGGGCCACCCGGGCGCACCGATGGGGATGGCCGACATTGCCGAGGTCCTGTGGCGCGACTTCCTGAAGCACAGCCCGGGGAACCCACGCTGGCCCGACCGGGACCGCTTCGTGCTGTCGAACGGTCACGCATCCATGCTGCAGTACGCCGTGCTGTACCTCACCGGCTATCCGCTCGGCATCGACGAGATCCGCAATTTCCGCCAGCTCGGGGCACGCACGGCCGGCCACCCCGAACACGACCTGGATGTCGGCATTGAAACCACCACCGGCCCGCTCGGCCAGGGGTTTGCAAACGCGGTTGGCATGGCGATCGCCGAGCGGGCGCTCGCCGCCACGTTCAACCGGCCGGGATTCAACGTCGTCGACCATCACACTTATGTATTCGTCGGCGACGGCTGCCTCATGGAAGGCATCTCGCACGAAGCGGCGTCGCTCGCGGGCACCCAGCAGCTCGGCAAGCTCATCTGCATCTACGACGACAACGGCATCTCGATCGATGGCCATGTGCAGGGCTGGTTCACCGACAACACGCCCGAACGCTTCAGCGCCTACGGCTGGCACGTCCTGCCGGGTGTCGATGGGCACGACGCCGAGGCGGTGAAGCGAGCAATCGCCGCTGCGCGAGCCGAGAGCCGGCGGCCCTCCATCATCTGCTGCAAGACGATCATCGGCTGGGGTGCGCCGAACAAGCAGGGCACGGAGGCCACGCACGGTCAGGCGCTGGGCGCGGACGAAGTGGCCGCGGCCCGCAAGACACTGAACTGGACCTGCGCGCCGTTCGAGATCCCGGAGGCGATTCGCTCGGCTTGGGACGCGCGTGCAACCGGCGCCCGGCGCGAGGCGGAGTGGCGCCGGCAATTCGACGCCTATCGCGGCAAGTTCCCGGAGCTTGCGGCCGAATTCGAGCGCCGCATGCAGGGCGAGTTGCCTGCGGAATTCGTCAGGCGGGCGCGCGAGTTACCGGCGGATGTGGCGAAGGACGCCAAGCCCGCGGCGACCCGTGTGTCGTCCCAGGCGACGCTCAATGCACTGACGCCGACGCTGCCGGAATTCGTCGGCGGCTCGGCCGATCTCACGGGCTCGAACAACACCTTGAGCAAGAGCTCGAAGGCGCTGAACGCCGGGAACCCGGGCGGCAACTACATCTATTACGGCGTGCGTGAGTTCGGCATGACCGCCGTGATGAATGGCCTCGCGCTGCACGGGGGATTCATCCCGTACGGCGGCACCTTCCTCACGTTTTCGGACTACGCGCGCAACGGCGTGCGCATGGCCGCGCTCATGCACCAGCGCAATATCCTCGTGTACTCGCACGATTCGATCGGCCTCGGCGAAGACGGCCCCACGCACCAGCCGGTCGAGCAGCTGTGGAGCCTCAGGCTCATCCCGAACCTCATCCTGTGGCGTCCCTGCGATGCCGTCGAGACCGCAACGTCCTGGATCGCGGCGGTCGAGCGCACGACGGGCCCGACGGCGCTGGCGCTCACGCGCCAGAACCTGCCGCAGGAACCGCGCACGCCGGAGCAGATCGCCGATATCCGCCGTGGCGGCTACGTGCTGGTCGAACCGGCCGGTACGCCGGAGTGCATCGTCATCGCGACCGGATCGGAAGTCGGCATCGCCACCGAGGCGGCACGCGCGCTTAACGGCAAGGGACGGCGGATCCGCGTCGTCTCGATGCCGAGCACCCAGGTATTCGAAGCGCAGGACGCCGCCTATCGCGAGCGCGTGCTGCCCGCCGGCATTCGCCGCCGGTTGGTTGTCGAGGCGGGCGTGACGCTGCCCTGGCGCGCCTATGCGGGCCCCGAGGGGCGGGTGATCGGCATCGATCACTATGGCGCATCCGGCCGCGGGCCCGATCTATTCAGGAAGTTTGGCATCACCGCGGAGCATGTGACCCGCGAAATTCTGGAACTCGTCGCTTAAGAGGAACTCACGATGGCGATCAAGGTTGGGATCAATGGCTACGGCCGCATCGGCCGCAACGTCTTGCGTGCGCTCTACGAATCGAAGCGCAACAAGGACATTCAGATCGTCGCGTTGAACGACCTGGGCGATGCGAAGACGAACGCCCACCTTACGCGCTACGACACGGTACACGGCAAGTTCCCGGGCGAGGTTTCGGTCGACGGCGATTCCATGGTGGTGAACGGCGACCGCATCCGCGTGCTCGCGGAACGCGATCCGGCGAAACTCCCCTGGGGCCAGCTCGGCGTCGACATCGTGCTCGAGTCCACCGGGCTCTTCACCAGCAAGGAGAAGGCCGGCAAGCACCTGCAGGGTGGCGCGAAGAAAGTCATCATTTCGGCGCCGGGGGGCGATGACGTCGACGCGACCATTGTTTACGGCGTAAACCACAACGTGCTGAAAGCCTCGCACACCGTCATCTCGAACGCCTCCTGCACGACCAACTGTCTCGCGCCCGTCGTCAAGGTCCTGAACGACAAGATCGGCGTCGTCAACGGCATCATGACGACGATTCACTCGTACACCAACGACCAGGTGCTGACCGACGTGTATCACTCGGACCTGCGCCGCGCGCGCTCGGCCACCATGTCGATGATCCCGGCCAAGACCGGCGCCGCGGCGGCGGTCGGTCTCGTGCTGCCGGAACTCAAGGGCAAGCTCGACGGCTTCGCCGTGCGCGTGCCGACCATCAACGTCTCGCTCGTCGATCTCACGTTCGTCGCGAAGCGCGCAACCTCGATCGAGGAGATCAACAAGCTGATGAAGGAAGCCGCGAGTGGCGCCTTCAAGGGCATCCTCGCCTACAGCGACGGCCCGCTGGTGTCGGTCGACTTCAACCACGACCCCGCGTCCTCGACCTACGACGCGACGCTCACGAAAGTGATCGACACGACCGTGAAGGTCTGTTCCTGGTACGACAACGAGTGGGGCTTCTCGAACCGCATGCTCGACACGACGGTCGCGTTCGCGAACGCGAAGTAGCCGGACGCCAAGGGAGTGGTTCAATGAAGGTCCTGCGCATGGTCGATCTCGACCTCAAGGGCAAGCGCGTGCTCATCCGCGAGGATCTCAACGTTCCGGTGCAGGGCGGTGCCGTCACGAGCGACGCGCGCATTCGCGCCTCGCTCCCGACCATCCGGCACGCGCTCGATGCCGGTGCGCGGGTGCTCGTGATGTCGCATCTCGGGCGGCCGGAAGAGGGCATGTTCGATGAGAGCCTGTCGCTCGCGCCCGTCGCCGCGCGCCTCTCGGAGCTTCTCGGCCGCAAGGTGCGCCTCGAGCGCAACTGGCTCGAGGGCGTGAGCTGCGAGCCGGGCGAAGTCGTGCTCTGCGAGAACGTCCGCTTCAACAAGGGCGAGAAGAAGGACAAGGAAGACCTGTCCAGGCGCATGGCCGCGCTCTGCGACATCTTCGTCATGGATGCATTCGGCACGGCGCATCGGGCAGAAGCGAGCACGCACGGCGTAGGCAAGTTCGCACGGGTTGCCTGTGCGGGACCGCTGCTCGTGAACGAACTCATCGCGCTCGAGACGGCGCTCGAAAAGCCCGCCCGTCCGCTCGTCGCCATCGTCGCGGGCTCCAAGGTATCGACCAAGCTCACGGTGCTTGAGTCGCTCCTCGGCAAGGTGGACAGGCTGATCGTCGGTGGCGGCATCGCGAACACCTTCCTCGCCGCCCAGGGCCTGCCGGTCGGCAAGTCGCTGCACGAGCCGGACATGATCGGCATCGCGCGGCGGCTCCTCGATGCGGCGTCCCGGGGCGGTGCGGATATTCCGCTCCCCACCGATGTCGTCGTCGCGACCGAGTTCTCCGCGGCGGCGGAGGCGGACGTCAAGCGCGTCGATCAGGTGGCCGCCGATGAAATGATCCTCGACATCGGTCCCGATACGGCCGAGCGCTTTGCGGCGCTCCTCGGCGAGGCGGGCACGATCGTCTGGAACGGGCCGGTGGGCGTGTTCGAATTCGACCAGTTCGGCGAGGGCACGCGTACGCTCGCGAACGCGATTGCAAACAGCAAGGCATTCTCGATCGCGGGCGGCGGCGACACGCTCGCCGCCATCGAGAAATACAAGATCGAGGACGGAATCTCGTACATTTCCACGGGTGGGGGAGCATTCCTCGAGTTCATCGAGGGCAAGACGCTGCCGGCGGTCGCGATGCTCGAGGCACGCGCCGCCTGAAGCGCTACGGAGTCGACTCTTGAGACGAACGAAAATCGTTACGACCCTCGGGCCCGCGACCGACGATCCGAAGGTGCTCGCCGAGATGGTGAGCGCCGGCGCGGACGTCGTGCGGGTCAATTTCTCGCACGGCCGCTACGAGGACCACGCCAAACGGGTCCAGCTGGTGCGGGACGCCGCCGCCGCCGCCGGCAAGTACGTTGGCGTGCTCGGCGACCTGCAGGGCCCGAAGATCCGCATCGAGCGCTTTGCCGAAGGCCGGGTGTTCCTGAAGGAGGGCGATCCGTTCGTCCTCGACGTCTCGCTCGACCCGAAGGCGGGCACTGCGCAGCGCGTCGGCTGCGCCTACAAGAATCTTCCGGCCGATGTGGCGGCCGGCGATACGCTCCTGCTGAACGACGGCAACATCGCGCTTGAAGTCACTTCGGTCGCGGGGCCCGTGGTCAACACGAGGGTCGTGGTGGGGGGCGAGTTGTCCGACAACAAGGGCATCAATCGCCAGGGTGGGGGTCTCTCCGCCGGCGCGCTCACCGACAAGGATCGCGAAGACATCAAGGTTGCGGCGCGTCTTGGCGTCGACTACATCGCGGTGTCGTTCGCGCGCAACGCCGACGACATGCACGAGTGCCGTGCGCTCCTCAAGGCCGCAGGGGGCGATGGCCGCGTGTGCGCGAAGATCGAACGCGCGGAAGCGATCCAGAAGCTCGATGAGATCATCGACGCGAGTGACGTCGTCATGGTCGCGCGCGGCGACCTCGGCGTCGAAATGGGCTATGCGGAGCTCACGGGCTTGCAGAAGACCATCATTCAACACACGCGCCACCGCAACAAGGTCGTGATCACGGCGACGCAGATGATGGAGTCGATGATCCACAACCCGATCCCGACGCGCGCAGAGGTTTCCGACGTCTCGAATGCCGTCATGGACGGCACGGATGCGGTCATGCTCTCCGGCGAAAGCGCGGTCGGCAAGTATCCGGTGAGGGCCGTGCAGGCGATGGCGCAGGTCATCGAGGGCGCCGAGAAGTTCCAGCTCGCGCCGGGCCGCTCGCGCCATCGCGACGATCGCGTGTTCGAGCTCACCGACGAGGCGATCGCCATGGCCGTGATGTACACGGCGAATCACATGAAGGTGCGCGCGATCGTCGCGCTCACCGAATCCGGTTCGACGACGCTCTGGATGTCGCGCATCCGCTCCGATATTCCGATCTACGCCTTCACGCGCCAGGAGGCGACGCGCCGCCGCGTGACGCTCTACCGGGGCGTCTACCCGGTTGCGTTCGACGTCGTGCAGACGAACCCCGAAGCCGTCTATCCGACGATCTTCCACATGCTGCTCGAGCTGAAGCTCGTCGACGAGGGCGATCACATCATCGTGACGCAGGGGGCCCTCACCGGCGTTTCGGGCGGCACCAATTCGATGCAGATCCTCAAGGTGACGCGCGGCTGACGCCCGCCCGCCACCGCGGAGCGACCCGAACATGAGCAGCGCACGCTTCTCCGGCACGGATCGATACGTTGCGGGCGAAGACCTCGCCGTCGCGGTGAATGCGGCCGTCGTTCTCGGCCGGCCGCTCCTCATCAAGGGCGAACCCGGCACCGGCAAGACCGAACTCGCCATCGAGATCGCCCGCTCGCTCGGGCGGCCGCTTTACGAGTGGCACATCAAGTCGACCAGCAAGGCGCAGCAGGGCCTCTACGAGTACGACGCGGTCGCCCGCCTCAGGGATTCGCAGCTCGGCGATGCGCGCGTGCACGATATCCGCAACTACATCCTGAAGGGCAGGCTCTGGGAGGCGTTCGAGGCCGACGTGCAGCCGGTGCTCCTCATCGACGAGATCGACAAGGCGGACGTCGAATTTCCGAACGACCTGCTGCGCGAGCTCGACCGCATGGAGTTCTACGTGTACGAGACGCGCGAGCTCGTGCGTGCGCGGCACCGGCCGATCGTCGTGATCACGAGCAACAACGAAAAGGAGCTGCCGGACGCGTTCCTGCGCCGCTGCTTCTTTCACTACATCCGCTTTCCGGACGCCGCGACGATGGAGCGCATCGTCCGCGTGCACTACCCGACCCTCAAGCGCGAACTCCTCGCGCAAGCGCTGACCGCGTTCTTTCGCGTGCGGGACGTGCCCGGCCTCAGGAAGAAGCCTTCGACTTCGGAACTCCTCGACTGGCTGAAATTGCTGCTCGCCGAGGACATCGACCCCGCGGCGCTCGCAGCGGGCGATGATCGCACGCTCATGCTGCCGCTCTACGGAGCGCTCCTGAAGAACGAGCAGGACGTGCACCTCGCCGAGCAGCTCGTGTTCCTCAGCCGGCGCAATGCTCGTTAGATTCTTCCACGACCTGCGCGCCGAGGGCGTGCCGGCGACGCTGACCGAATTCCTGACCCTGCTCGAGGCGCTCGAGCGGCGCGTGGCCGAATTCGACGCCGAGTCCTTCTATCACCTCGCGCGCGCCGCACTCGTGAAGGACGAACGCCATTTCGATCGCTTCGATCGCGCTTTTGCGCGTCATTTCGCGGGCGCCGAGAGCATCGCAGCGGCGCTCGCGGCGCAAATTCCGGACGCGTGGCTGGGTGCCGAGGTCACGCGCATTCTGACGGCTGCCGGGAAGGCGAAGATCGAGGCGCTCGGTGGCTGGGAGCGGCTCATGCAGACGTTGCGGGAGCGCCTCGCGACCCAGCAGGGCCGGCACGCGGGGGGCAATCGCTGGATCGGAACCGGTGGAACCTCGCCTTTCGGCAATGCCGGCTTCAATCCCGAGGGCGTGCGCGTCGGCGGCGAATCACGCGAGCGGCGCGCGGCCAAGGTGTGGGAACGGCGCGAATACGCGAATCTCGACGATCGCGTGGAGCTCGGAACCCGCAACCTAAAGCTTGCGCTGCGCCGCCTGCGCCGCTTCGCGCGGCAGGGGGCGGCCGAGGAACTCGATCTGCCGGACACCATCGATGCCACGGCGCGCAATGCCGGCTTTCTCGACGTGCGGCTCGTGCCGGAGCGGCGCAACGCGGTCAAGGTGCTGCTGCTCCTCGACATCGGCGGCTCGATGGACGATCACGTGCGGATCTGCGAGGAACTCTTCTCCGCCGCGCGCGGCGAATTCCGTCATCTCGAGCATTTCTACTTCCACAACTTCGTCTACGAGAGCCTGTGGCGCGACAGCCGGCGCCGCCACGTCGAACGCGTGGACACGGCGTGGCTTGTCCACAAGTACCCGCGGGACTACCGGCTGATCTTCGTCGGCGATGCGACCATGAGCCCGTATGAAATCATCCAGGCGGGCGGCAGCCTGGAGCACTGGAACGAGGAAGCGGGGAGCGTCTGGATGCGACGGCTCTGCAGCGCGTGGCCGAGGCACGCGTGGCTCAACCCGGAACCCGAAGAACGCTGGCACTACACGCCCTCCGTCAAGCTCACGCGCGAACTCGTCGATGATCGCATGTTCGCGCTCACGCTGAAGGGGATCGATGAGGCCATGCAGGCGCTCAACTGACCGGTGCGCGAACTGACGGACTCGTCACTTTGCCGCTGCCGGTCATCGTGGTAAACAACACCCGCATGGCGACTCACCATCCAGAACGCCGGCCCGCACCGAGAAACGGCCTCGTGCTCACGGGTGGCGGCGCGCGCTCGGCCTATCAGGTCGGCGTGCTCAAGGCGCTCGCGGAACTCACGCCGGCGAAGGCCCGCTGCCCCTTTCCAATCGTCACGGGCACCTCGGCCGGAGCCGTCTCGGCCGCCGTTCTCGCCTCCGATCCGCTGCGCTTTCGCGCGACCGTGCAGAATCTCGAACGGGTGTGGCGCGGATTTCATTGCGACCAGGTGTTCCGCTCGGACTCGCTGACCGTGCTGCGCTCGGGCCTGCACTGGCTCCTCGCCCTGATGTCCGGCGGCTTCCTGGCGAAGGCGCCGCGCTCGCTCCTCGACAACAGCCCGCTGCGCAAGCTCCTCTCGGAGCGCGTCAACTTCGGCCGCATTGCGGCCTCGATCCAGCGCGGCTCGCTCGACGCGGTCGCACTGTCTGCGACCGGCTATGCGAGCGCGCGCTCCATTGCGTTCTTCGACGGCGGGCCCGAGATCGCGCCCTGGGAACGCGTATTGCACTCGGGCGAGCGCTCGCGCCTGACGCTTGATCATCTGATGGCCAGCCTTGCCGTGCCGTTTCTCTTTCCGCCGGTGCAGATCAACGAGCAATTCTACGGCGACGGCGCGATGCGCCAGCTCGCCCCGCTCAGTCCCGCGATTCACCTCGGCGCGGATCGCCTGCTCGTGATCGGCGTACGCGCGCTCGGCGATCGCGGCGCGCTCACGCCCGCGGACTATCCGAGCTCGCCGACTCCGGGGCAGATCTTCGGCTTCATGCTCGACACGCTCTTCAACGACCAGATCCAGGCGGACCTCGAAAGGCTCGAGCGCGTCAATCACCTCGCCGCATCCTTCCGGGGCGGCGGCCTGCGCGAGGTGGAGGCGACCATCATTCTGCCGAGCGAGGACTTGCGGCGGATCGCCGCGCGGCATGCAGCAGACCTGCCGCGTTCGCTGCGCACGCTCATGCGTACGATGGGCGCGTACAACGAGAACGGCACACAGCTCATGAGCTACCTGATGTTCGAGGCGTCCTACACGCGCGAACTCATCAGCCTGGGCTACGCCGACGCCATGGCGCGTCGTGCCGACCTGATGCGGTTCGTCGAGCCGCCACCCGCCCTGTCGCCCGTCCCCGACGCAACCGCGCGCGCCGGCTAGCGGAAAATGGGGACATTCCTGATTTCCCGCTGACGTGCGAGCCAAGCACGGGGGAAATCAGGAATGTCCCCTTTTTCCTGTCAGTCGCTGAGTGAACGCGCATCGCCCGTGTCGGGCAGCGCGTTATGCCGGGCGAGGACGTGGCAGAACTTCGTCGCGAAGTGGGCCGCCAGCCTGTCGGTGATGTAGACCGAGCGGTGCTGACCGCCGGTGCAGCCGATCGCGACCGTAAGATAGCTGCGGTTGGTGCGCTGGTACTCGGGTATCCACTTGTCGAGAAATCCCGAGATGTCGTCGATCATCCGCTGCACGGCGGCGTTCGACTCGAGAAAGGCGATCACCTGCGCGTCCCGACCGGTCTGCGCGCGCAAGGTCGGCTCCCAGTAGGGGTTCGGGAGCGAGCGCACGTCGAATACGAAGTCCGCATCGCCCGGGATGCCGTGCTTGAAGCCGAAGGATTCGAACATGATCGACAGGCGCCCCTCGCTGCGCTGCTCGACCCGCTTTCTCAGCAGCTCCCTCAACTCGTGCACGCTCATGCGCGTCGTGTCGATGACGAGGTCGGCCGCATCGGTCACGGGCTCGAGCAGGCGCCGTTCCGCGGCGATCGCTTCGCGCAGGCTGACGCCGTCGCGGCTCATCGGGTGCTTGCGGCGGGTCTCGCCGAAACGGTTCAGGAGTTCCTCGTCGCTCGCCTGCAGGAAGAGCACCTCGCAGGTGATGCCGCTGCGGCGCAGTTCGCCGACGATCGTCGGCACGCTGGCGATTTCCGACGTGGCGTTGCGCGCATCGAGCCCGACCGCGGCCCGCGAATAGTCGGCCTCGCTCGCGTGCACGGTGTGCGAGATGAAGGGCTTCAGGAGCGCGGCGGGAATGTTGTCGATGCAGTAGAAATCGAGATCCTCGAGCATGTGCAGCGCCACGCTCTTGCCGGACCCCGAGAGGCCGCTGACGATGATGAGCCGCATCGCACTAGGCGCCGTTCGGCCGCCCGTGCGGAGCTTCGGCCGCGTGATGGTCCGTGAGCTTTTCCTTGCGCTTCTTCACCCGCCGGTCGAGCTTGTCGATGAGCGCGTCGATCGCGGCGTACATGTCGCCGTCGACGGCGTCGGCATGGATGCGCCCGCCCGTGAGCGACAGCGTCGCTTCGGCCTTGTGTCTCAATTTCTCGACGGTGAGCACGCAGTGTATGTCGATGACGTGATCGAAATGCCGCGCGATGCGCTCGAGCTTCTTCTCGACGTAGCCCTTGAGCGCAGGCGTGACTTCCACGTGATGACCGCTGAGATTGAGCTGCATCGGCTTCTCCTTTTCTGGGCTGGACTGCGAGGCTAGCGCGGCGCCGCCTTCTTGCGTTCGTTCGAGGGCGAGATTCCCATCGCCTCACGGTATTTCGCCACTGTGCGCCGCGCGACCGGAATGCCTTCCTGCGACAGGAGCTCCGCGATGCGCCCGTCACTCAAGGGGCCGGCGGCGTCCTCCTGGGCGATGAGCTTGCGGATCTTGGCGCGGATCGCGGTCGAGGACATCTCGGTGCCGTCGTCAGCCGCCACGTGGCTCGAGAAGAAGTAGCGGAACTCGAACACGCCCCGCGGCGTATGCATGTACTTGGCGGTGGTGACGCGCGAGATCGTCGACTCGTGCATCTCGATCGCCTCGGCGACGTCCTTCAGGATCATCGGCTGCATCGCCTCGTCGCCGTGCTCGAAGAACGCGGACTGGCGCTGTACGATCGAGCGGGCGACCTTGAGCAGCGTTTCGTGGCGGATCTCGAGGCTGCGCAACAGCCAGCGCGCTTCCTGCAGCTGCGCGCGCAGCATCGAATGATCGGCGTTGCGGCCGAGCAGGTCCGCGTAATTCTGGTTCACCCGCACCCGCGGCACGGTGGACGGGTTGATCTCGACGATCCAGCCATGGTCGCCACGGCGCACGAACACGTCGGGCACGACGTATTCGGCGGTCTGTGCATGGATGGAAGCGCCGGGTCGCGGCTGGCAGGCGCGCACGAGCGCGATCGCCACATCGACTTCCTCGTCGCTCACGCGCAGCTGCCGTCGCAAGAGGGCGAGCTGCTGCTCGGCGACCAGGCCGAGGTGTTCCGCGGCGATGCGCTTGGCGAGTTCGAGCTGCGGAGTCGCCGGGTCGAGCTGCGCGAGCTGCAGCTCGATGCATTCGCCGATCGACCGGGCTCCGATGCCGACGGGATCGAGCGTCTGCACCGCGGCGAGCACCCGGTCCATGTCCGCGGGCGTGCAGGCGACCTCCGGCAGGAGGTTGCGCTGGATTTCCTCGAGGCTGTCGCTCAGGTAGCCGTCGTCGTTGATGGCATCGACGATGGCGCGCGCGATGGCGAGATCGAGCGGGGAGAGGTGCGCGAGCTCGAGCTGCCAGAGCAGGTGATCCTGGAGTGTCTGGCCGCGCTGATCGGCAAATTCCTGCGACTTGTCCCCATCGCCGCTCCAGACGGTGTCGCCGGTCGCGGCGGTCCTCTCCGTCCACGGGTCGTCGACCACCTCGACGTCGACTTCGTCGAATTCCTGGTCGTTCTTGTCTTCGCCGGTGCCATCGCGAGAGTCGTCGCGAATCTCCTCGCGAGCTTCCTCGCGGCTCTCGTCGCGCGTTTCGGGAGCTTCGTTGATTCCGGTCGCATCGCCCGTGTCGTCGAGCGACTCGAGCATGACGTTCGACTCGAGCGCTTCGCGCACGTGCGCCTGCAGGTCGAGGGCAGGGAGCTGCAGCAGCCGTATGGCCTGCTGCAGCTGGGGCGTCATCGTCAGCTGCTGGCCGAGTCGCAGTTGCAGGGTGGGTTTCAGCATGGGTCTCGAGGAGTCTTCCGTACCGAAGTCTAGCGCGAAAAATCGGCCGTAAAGCACGGCGCGCAGGGACTGTGAACCGCGGCCCATGCAGGAAGCGTGCAATGGGCACAATCGCGAATAGATTCAGCGGCTTGGGTGCGTGAAAGTCTTACAGGCGGAAGTCGTGACCGAGGTAGACCTCGCGCACCTGGGGATGGGCCAGGATTTCTTCCGCGGTGCCCTGCGCCAGGACGACGCCCTGGCTGACGATATAGGCGCGCCCGCAGATGCCGAGCGTCTCACGCACATTGTGATCCGTGATCAGCACGCCGATGCCGCGCGCCGTGAGCTGGCGGATGATGCGCTGGATATCGATGACCGACAGCGGGTCGACGCCGGCGAACGGCTCGTCGAGCAGCACGAATTTCGGTTCCGCCGCGAGCGCCCGCGCGATCTCGACGCGCCGCCGCTCGCCGCCCGACAGGCTGATGCCGAGATTGTCGCGGATGTGGCTGACGTGGAGCTCTTCCAGCAGCTCCGCGAGCCGCTGTTCGCGACCGTTCGCGTCAAGATCCGCCCGCGTTTCGAGGATCGCGAGCACGTTGTCCGCGACCGAGAGCTTGCGGAAAACCGAAGCCTCCTGCGGCAGGTAGCCAACCCCGAGCTGCGCGCGGCGATGCATCGGCAGGGCCGTGATGTCCTCGTCGTCGAGCACGATGCGGCCCTTCTGGCAGGGCACGAGCCCCACGATCATGTAAAAGGCCGTGGTCTTGCCGGCGCCGTTCGGCCCGAGGAGCCCGACCACTTCACCGCTCGCAACATCGAGCGACAGGTCGCGCAGAACCTGGCGGGACTTGTAGCTTTTCGCCAGCCCCGTAACCGTCAGCTGGCTCATTGCTTGGGATCCGCGGGCTCCGCAGCCGGCTTGCGGGTGCGCGGGATCGTGATATGGACGCGGCCTTCGCTCGTCGCGGGCGAGTTGGCGACGACGCGTTCGGCGCGGATGTCGTAGACGAGGATGTCGCCGCTCAGCTCGACCTCGCCGTCCGAGAGCCATGCGTTTTCGGCGAGCCGGACGGTGCCGTTGCGCACGTCGTATTCGATGACGTTCGCGCGCCCCCGGGCGATCTGCGATGGCTGCTCGAGCGTCTGCTCGAAATTGGCCGGCGCGCCGTTGATCACGGCCCGCGCGATCTGGTTGTTGGCGAAGGTGACGTCCGCGCGGTCCGAGCTCAACGAGCCTTTTTCCATGCGGATATGCACGTCGCCCGTCAGCTGCCACTGGCTGTTGTCGAAATTGAGCCCGGTGGCCGCGGCTTCGCCCGCATCGACGCGCAGCTTTCCCTGCGTGATGGTCACGGCATGAAAGAGCAGGCGGTTGCTCTTGCCGTCGAACTCCGTGGAGCGGGCGTCGACGAGGATGGGAAGGTCGCTCTCGAGGCCCGCAACGGCTGCTTCCGTCGCATGCGTGCGGGCCGGTACCGCCGGTGCGGCCGGAGCAGGCGCGCCGGTCGCGCCGCCCGCCGCTGCCGCGAGCGCGAGCAGGCCGGCGCTAGCGGCTGAACGGAGGGTTGAACTGACCATGTACGCGCGATTCTAGCTGCACGCGATGCTGCTTCAAGTCGGCATTGAGGCCGCGGGCCGTCAGCGCCCGCGTGCCCATCACGACCCGGACCTCGTCGTTCGTGTTGGCGATCGACTGCTCGGTGTCGAAGTCGAGCGTCGGCGTTTCGATGATGGCTTCGGGTCCCCCTTCGCCCACGGCGCCGCGGATCTGCACGTTGCCTGAGAGCCGGATGACCTTGGAGTCTTCCGGCACGACCCCGTGCTCGGCGGTCACGACCCAGTCATGCACCTGCGCGCCGCTGTAGGTCAGGTGGAGGGTGGACAGGACCACGCTGTTATCGGCCGGCCGCTGCTCGATGCGTTCCGCGCGGATGCGCACCCGGGCTTTGCCGTCATCGCCGGTATCCGTGATGGTCGATGCGGTGAGGAAGTAGCCCGGCTGGTTGGCCGGCGTGACCGAGTCGCGACGCACATCGGTCGATTCGCCACCGACGAACGACAGGCCAATGACGATGACGAAAGCGATGAGGACGAGGATGAGGAGGGCGCGCGTCATGCTTGCGCCCGCAGCGCTTCCAGCACGAGCCGGTCGCAGACTTCGCGCACCGCGCCGCGTCCGCCGGCATGCTTCGTCACGTGGCGCGTCGCGAGCTTCACGTCCGGATGGGCGTCGGCGACGGCGAAGGCGAGGCCGACCGCGACCGCGAGCGCGAGATCGCTCGTGTCATCCACGATGCACGCGACGTCGTTCATGCTGATTTCGAGTTCGGCTGCGAGGCGCGAGACGGCGGCCAGCTTGTCGTCGCAACCCTGGACCAGATGGGCGATGTCGAGTTCCCGGCACCGGCTGACGACAGCCGGCGAGGTCCGCCCGGAAACGACGGCAACGGCGATTCCGGCGCGTTGCGCGAGCTTGATGCCGAGCCCGTCGCGGACGTGAAACACCTTGAGCGCTTCGCCGTCGGCGCCGAAATACAGTCGCCCGTCGGTCAGCACGCCGTCGACGTCGAGCACGAGCAAGCGGATGTTCGGCCGCTCGGAACCCCGTCGCGATTTGCGCTTCACCACTAGATGACACCTGCCCGGAAGAGGTCATGGATGTTGAGCGCGCCGATCAGCACGTTGTCGTCATCGACGACGAGGAGTTGCGTGATGTGGTGCTTCTCCATCAGGTGAACCGCTTCGGCGGCGAGCATGCGCGGGCCGATGCTCTTGCCTTGCCGCGTCATGACCTGGCGCATGCGTGTCGCGTGCACGTCCACCAGCCCATCGAGCGCCCGGCGCAGGTCGCCGTCCGTGAATACCCCGACCACATGCCGGTCGGCATCGACGATGGCCGTCATGCCGAGGCCCTTGCGGCTCATCTCGACGAGCCCGGCCGCGAGCGGCGTGTCGAGGCCCACCAGCGGAATCTCATCGCCCTTGCGCATCACGTCCTCGACATGCAGCAGCAGGCGCCGGCCCAGGCTGCCGCCCGGATGCGAGAGCGCGAACTCGTGCTCCGTGAAACCGCGGCATTCGAGCAGCGCCACCGCCAGCGCATCGCCCATCGCGAGCGTGGCGGTGGTGCTCGCGGTCGGTGCGAGATTGAGCGGGCAGGCTTCCGCGGGCACGCTGACGTCCAGATTCACGGCGGCCACTCTCGCGAGCGTCGAGTCACGGCCGCCGGTGAGCGTGATGAGGGGAATGCCGAGACGCTTGAGGTACGGGAGCAGCGTCACGATTTCCTCGGTTTCACCGGAATTCGATATCGCGAGCACGGCGTCCTGGCGGGTGATCATGCCGGCGTCGCCGTGGCTCGCCTCGCCCGGGTGCAGGAAGAAACTCGGCGTACCGGTGCTGGCGAGCGTCGCGGCGATCTTTCTGCCGACGTGGCCGGACTTGCCCATCCCGGAGACGATCACGCGGCCCTGGCGGCTGCTGCACTCGAGGCACAGGACGCAGGCGCGAGCGAACTCGCTGCCGAGCCGTCCGACGAGCGCCCCGACCGCCTCCGCTTCGGTGGCCAGCGCCTTCCTGCCGAGGGCGATCAATGCTGCGTCGTCGAGTCGGGCCGTCATGCCTTCATCCCCGTGGAACGGGCGCATCATAGCGCCCCGACTGTTTCAGTGCCGCAGGCTTTTCTTTACTATCTGCGGCCCGTTAGAGCCATTGGCACCCCATGAAACCCGAAGAAATCGCCGCACTCATCCGATCGCAGCTGCCATCCGCGGAGGCGCGCGTTGCGAGCCCGGACGAGGTCCATTTCGAAGCGGTGGTGATCGCAAGCGAGTTCGCAGGCAAGCGCACGCTCGAACGCCACCGGCTTGTCTACAGCGCGCTCGGCGGGCGCATGGGCCGCGAGATCCACGCGCTCGCATTGCAGGTGTTCACGCCCGAGGAATGGGCCGCGCGCCCCTGAGGCAATTGCGATGGACAAACTAGAGATCCAGGGCGGCAAGCCCCTCGAGGGCGAGATTCGAATCTCCGGGGCGAAGAACGCGACGCTGCCGATACTCGCCGGCGCGCTGCTCGCCGACGGCCCGGTCACCATCGCCAACGTTCCGCACCTGCAGGACGTCACGACCTTCATCGAGCTGCTCGGGCGCATGGGCGTCGGCGTGACGATCGATGACCGCATGCGTGTCGAGATCGATGCGGGCTCGATCCGCGAATACTTCGCGCCTTACGAACTCGTCAAGACCATGCGGGCGTCGATTCTCGTGCTCGGGCCGTTGCTCGCGCGCTTCGGCAAAGCGGACGTGTCCCTGCCAGGCGGCTGCGCCATCGGTTCGCGACCGGTGAATATCCATGTCGCGGGCCTGCAGGCGATGGGCGCCGACATCAATATTGAAAACGGCTACATCCGGGCGCGCAGCGACGGGAGGCTCCGCGGTGCGCGCCTCGTGCTCGACACGGTCACCGTCACCGGCACCGAGAACTTGATGATGGCGGCGGTCCTGGCAGAAGGCGAAACCGTCATCGAAAACGCGGCGCGGGAGCCCGAGGTGGTCGATCTCGCGAATTTTCTCATCGCGATGGGGGCCAGGATCCGGGGAGCGGGCACCGACACGCTGCACATCGAAGGCGTCGAACGCCTTGCGGGCACGCACTACGAGGTGCTGCCCGACCGGATCGAAGCCGGAACGTACCTGGTTGCGGGTGCGATAACCGGGGGGCATGTACGCGTCAAGAATGCGCGCGCCGATCACCTCGATGCGGTTCTCGGGAAGCTGCGCGACGCCGGTGCGCGCGTGGACTCGGCGGAGGGCTGGATCGAAGTCGACATGCAGGGCAAGCGCCCGCGCAGTGTCGACGTGCGCACGGCGCCGTATCCCGCCTTTCCGACCGACATGCAGGCGCAGTTCGCCGCGCTCAACACGGTGGCGCAGGGCGTCGGCACGATCATCGAGACCATTTTCGAGAATCGCTTCATGCACATGCTGGAAATGCGCCGCATGGGCGCCGAGATCCGTCTCGAAGGCAATACCGCGATCATCAAGGGTGTCGAGCGACTGACTGCGGCGCCGGTGATGGCGACGGACCTGCGCGCTTCGGCGAGCCTGGTGCTCGCGGGCCTCGTGGCGGAAGGCCGCACCGAAGTCGACCGCATCTACCACATCGACCGCGGCTACGAGTGCATCGAGGAAAAGCTGCAGCAGCTCGGCGCGCAGATCAAGCGTATCCCGTCCTAGCCGACCTTGGCCGGCCGCTCGATGACCTTCGATTCGATCTCGAAGGGCGTGCCGTCGCGCAGTCCCGAAATCTTGAGCTTCGCGCCCGGGCGCAGCGCCGCGATGAAGGCGAGCGATTCCTGCGCGCTGCGCATCGGCTTGTCGTTGAGCTTGAGGATCACATCGCCCGGCCTGAGCCCGATGTCGTAGGCGGGACTCCTGAGATAGAGGTCCACGAGCTCGACGCCGGTGCCGTCGGTGATGCCGAACTGCCGGGCGGTGGTCTCCGGCAGATCCTGCGGAACGATGCCGAACCAGCCGCGGATCACGCGGCCGTTCTTCTGCATCTCGGCCATGACGCCGCGCACGAGATTCACCGGAATCGCGAAGCCGATGCCTTCCGTGCCCATGTTCTTCGACAGCACTGCCGTATTGATCCCGACGAGTTCGCCGCGTGAGTTGACGAGCGCGCCGCCGGAGTTGCCGAAATTGATCGCAGCGTCGGTCTGGATGAAGTTCTCGAAAGTCGCGACGCCGAGCTGGCCGCGCCCCGTCGCGCTGACGATGCCCTGGGTCACGGTCTGGCCGAGGCCGAGCGGATTGCCGATCGCAAGCACGACGTCGCCGATGCGCAGCTGATCCGAACGGCCGAGCGGCATGACGGGCAGTTTCGGCAGGTTGACGCGCAGCACGGCGAGGTCCGTGTCCGGATCGCGGCCGACGACCTCGGCCGTCGCCTGGCGGCCATCGGCGAGCTGCACGCGGATCTCGGATGCGTTGGCGATGACGTGATAATTCGTGACGATGTGCCCGCCGGCGTCGACGACGACACCGGACCCGAGGCTGCGCTCGATGCGCTTGCGCACGGACGGCCAGACATCGCCGAACATGGAATCGAATTGCGACGGATAGCTGCGCTCCGTCACCACGCGCGCGGCAAAGATATTGACGACCGAGGGCGAGCTTCTGGCCACGGCCTCGGCATAGGAACCGATCGCCGCGGGCGCATTCGGCACCGGCGATTTGTCGACAGCGGAGGCCGGTTGCGCCTGCATCTCCCGCACCGGAACCTCGACGACGGTTCGCGGCAGCAGGTCGGGCTTGAGGAGCAACAGCACAAAGGCCCCGGCGAGCCCCACGACGGTGGAGGCGGCAATAAACAGCAGCAGCTTCGCGAGCTTGGACATGATTTTGGGCCTGGGGCCCCTTAAGGCGGCCCATTCGATTTGTGTATAATGCGCAACTTCTTGAATTCTTGGAACCGGAGCGCTCATCACCGCGTCCTCCGGGGGCCTAAAAGAACCAGCATTGCAAGCTCGCCGGGAGAGGCTTGATGAGCGATGAGGTCGACAAGAGCCGCCGCAACTTTCTAACGGCGGCGACCGCCGGCATGGGTGCGGTCGGCGTGGCTTTCACGGCAGTCCCCTTTGTCAGTTCCTGGGCACCCAGCGAGCGCGCCAAGGCGCTCGGCGCGCCCGTGGAAGTGGACGTCAGCAAGCTCGAGCCGGGCGCGATGATGACCATCCTGTGGCGCGGCAGCCCGGTCTACATCGTGCACCGGACCAAGGAGATGCTTGACCAGCTGACGTCGAACGACGGCAACCTGCGCGACCCCGAGTCCCAGGAATCGGATCAGCCGGCCTACGCCAGGAACGAGGCACGTGCGCGCGAGCCGCAGTATCTCGTCCTGATCGGAACCTGCACGCACCTCGGCTGCCTGCCGAAAAACCGCTTCGAACCGGGCACCGTCGATATCGACGTGCCGGGCGGCTGGCCGGGCGGCTTCTTCTGCCCCTGCCATGGCTCGAAATTCGACCTGGCGGGACGGGTGTTCAAGGACGTGCCCGCGCCGCTCAACCTGCGCGTGCCGCCCTACTCATTCAAGACTGCGTCGACGCTCGTCGTCGGTCTCGATGAGACGGATGCGAAGGGAGCCGCGTAATGGCCGCTGAAACGCGGTTGCCGCCCGGTGCCGGGCGCTGGGCGCGGCTTGGAGGCTGGATCGACGCGCGCCTGCCGGTGAGCAGGTTCTACCAGAGCCAGCTCCTCGACTATTACGCGCCGAAGAACTTCAACATCTGGTACTTCTTCGGCTCGCTCGCGCTCGTCGTGCTGGTCATGCAGCTCGTGACGGGCATTTTCCTGACGATGTTCTACAAGCCGGACGGGGTCATCGACAGCGAGGGTTTCTCCGGAGCCTTCCGCAGCGTCGAATACATCATGCGCGAGGTGAGCGGCGGCTCGCTCATCCGTTACCTGCATTCGACCGGCGCCTCGGCTTTCTTCATCGTCGTGTACCTGCATATGTTCCGCGGGCTCCTCTACGGCTCTTACAAGAAGCCGCGCGAGCTCCTGTGGATCGTCGGCGTGATGGTCTATCTCGCGCTGATGGCGGAGGCGTTCTTCGGCTACGTGCTGCCCTGGGGCAACATGTCGTACTGGGGCGCGCAGGTCATCGTGAACCTCTTCGGCGCGATCCCCGGCATAGGGCCGGATCTCATCGAGTGGATTCGCGGCGACTACAGCATCGCGGATGCGACTCTCAATCGTTTCTTCGCATTACACGTGGTCGCCGTCCCGCTGATCCTGCTGGGTCTCGTCTTCGTGCATCTCTGGGCGCTGCGCACGGTCGGGTCGAACAACCCCGACGGCATCGAGATCAAGGAGAAGCGCGGCGCCGACGGCAAGCCCCTCGACGGCATTCCGTTCCATCCGTATTACACCGTGAAGGACCTGTATGGCGTCGGCGTCTTCGGCGTCGTGTTCGCGTCCGTCGTGTTCTTCATGCCGACCTTCGGCGGCCTGTTTCTCGAAGCGCCGAATTTCGAGCCCGCGAATCCGCTCTCGACACCGGAACACATCGCGCCCGTCTGGTACTTCACGCCGTACTACGCGATCCTGCGTGCGGTGCCGGACAAGCTGACCGGCGCCGGGCTCATGGGCCTTGCCGTGCTCGCATTTGCGTTCCTGCCGTGGCTTGACCGCTCGCCCATCAAGTCGGTCCGCTACCGTTCAAAGGTCTGGCTGTACGCGCTCATGGCCTTCGCGGTCGCTTTCATCGGTCTCGGTTACCTCGGGTTGAAGCCTGCTGAAGGCAACTATGTGCTGATGGCGCGCATCCTCGGCGTCGTCTACTTCCTGTTCTTCCTCGGCATGCCGTTCTACACGCGCGGCGAACGCGGCCGGCCCGTGCCCGAGAGGTTGACCTACCATGGTTAAGCGCACGGCGATCGTGCTGATGCTCGCGGCCTGCGCGGCGGCCTTTGGCGAGGACAACCCGAACCAGAAATGCGTCGAAAGTCTCGGCGAGGCGCAGGCCGACGTGACGAACGTGGCCTCGCTCCAGAAGGGCTCGCGCAACTTCGTCAACTATTGCCTGGGCTGCCACTCGCTCGGCTTCATGCGCTGGAACCGCGTGGCGAAGGACCTGCGGCTGAGCGATGAGCAGCTGCGCCAGAACCTCATTTTCACCGGCGCCAAGGTCCACGATTACATCAAGAGCCCGATGCCGAGAAGCGACGCGACCGAATGGTTCGGCCGGGCGCCGCCCGACCTCACCCTCATCACCCGCGCGAAGGGACCGGACTACGTCTACCGGTTCCTGAAGGGCTTCTACCGCGATGATTCCCCGTCACGGCCGACCGGCGTCAACAACCTGATCTACGACGGCGCCAGCATGCCGGCGGTGCTCGCGGATCTGCAGGGCGTGCAGCGGCTCGAGTCGCATGCGGAGCTCGGCGCGGAAGGCAAGACGCGGGGCAAGCTCTGCGACAAGATCGTGCTCGATCGCCCGGGACGCATGAGCGCGGCGGAGTTCGACGTGTTCGTGCACGACACGGTGAACTTCCTGACTTACATCGGCGAGCCCGGCAGGGGCCAGCGGCAGTCAATGGGAGTCGTCGTGATCCTGTTCCTTCTCGTTTTCACGGCCTTCGCCTATCTCCTCAAGAAGGAATACTGGAAGGACGTGCATTGAGGTCGGGTGACGAGGCCCCTCCTTCGGCGCAGGCGGCCGCGAACAATGAGCCCGGTTGGAGACGTGAGGAGATGACACAGGTGTCGAGCCGACGCTCCGTGATGACTTTGTTCTCGGCGGGCAACGAGGCGGCGAGCCATCGCACGCGCATCGTGCTGGCGGAGAAGGGCATCAGCATCGATATCGTGAACGTCGAGCCGGGCAACCTTCCCGAGGACCTGCTCGACCTGAATCCGTATCACAGCGTGCCGACGCTGGTCGATCGCGACCTCGTGCTCTACGACTCGCGGGTCATCTGCGAATACCTCGATGAGAGATTCCCGCACCCGCCGCTGATGCCGGTGGATCCGGTGACGCGCGCGCAGTTCCGCCTCGCGCTCTACCGCATCGAGCGCGACTGGTACGGGCTGGCGACGGAGATCGACGCCGAGCAGGACAAGAAGCAGGCGCTTAAGCTCAAGAAAATCCTGCGCGACTCCATCCTCGCCAGCGCGGAGGTCTTCAAGGCGAAGCCGTTCTTCCTGTCGGACGAGTTCTCGCTGGTCGACTGCACCATCGCGCCGGTGCTGTGGCGGCTCAATTTCTGGGGCGTCGAGCTGCCGGCGCAGGCCCAGCCGATCGTGAAATACATGAATCTCGTGTTCGCGCGTCCGTCATTCCGCAACAGCCTGACGGAGATCGAACAGGACATGCGCCCCTGAACCGCACCCGGATGAGCGGCGCTTGGCAACTACCCCCGTAAATTCGCGCCGGCCCTATCTGCTGAGGGCCATGCACGAATGGATCACCGACAACGGGCAGACGCCGCATATTGTTGTCGACGCGCAGATCGAGGGCGTCGGCGTGCCGCGGCAGTTCGTCAAGGACGGCAAGATCATCCTCAACATCAGCCGCAGCGCCACCCAGGGACTGCGCCTTGGCAACGAAGCGCTGACCTTCCAGGCGCGCTTCTCGGGCGTCACCAACTCGATCGCCATCCCGATCCGTGCGGTTCTCGGCATCTACGCCCGGGAGACCGGCCAGGGCATGATCTTCACGGAGAGCGACCTTGCGCCCGAGCCAACCGATCCGCCGGCAGGGCCGCCCGCGAATCCGCCCGGCAAGTCGGGTGGCACCCGCACCGCCGATTCCAAGCGACCGAAACTCAAAGTCGTGAAGTAGTGTCGCCCGCGCGGCGCTAGGCATGGAAAGCCGCGCGCAGCCATTCGATGCGCATGGCGCCTGCGGCCGGCTCCAGGGTCACGACGTCGAATCGGACCGGCAGGCGCCGCAATTGCGGATGAACCATCAGCAGGTGGCGCGTTGCCAGCACGATGCGCCGTTGCTTGCCTCGCGTGATGCTCGCGGCGGCGCCGCCGAAGTCCTTCGCATTTCGGCGCCGCACTTCGACGACCACCAGGGTGTCGGCATCGCGCATCACGAGGTCGAGTTCGCCGAAGCGGCTGCGATGATTGGCGAGCACGAGTTCAAGGCCCCTCGCGCCGAGATATTCGGCTGCCTGCCGCTCCGCCTGCTGCCCGACTTCCTGTCGGGACGTGAGCGCCACGTCAGTTGCTCGTCGTGGAACCCGGCGCCGCGCTCACCGTGGGACTGATGAAACGCGGTTGCCCGGAGCGCATCACGACCCAGTCGAGGTCGCGACGGATGCGGCCGTTGGCGTCGAGGCTCAGCCGGCCCGTCATGCCGGCGATCGATTCAACGCGCGCGTTCGCACTGTCCTTCAGCAGGGGAATGAGCCGGTAGGCGTCGAAGCCAAACGCGAACAGCCGCCCGCGGCGGTTCGCGCGCGCCGGCCATGCGCTTTGCACCGAGTCGCGTACGGCCGCGGATACCGGGTCCGAAGAGATCATCCACGGCATGTCCGGAAACTGGATGCCGTCGAGCTCGAGGTTCGCCTGCGCATCCGGTTCGTAGGAGTCGGACGTGGCATAGACCGGCAGGTCGCCCGCGAAATGGAAACGCAGCTGCGGCCGAATGAGCCGCGCCTGGGACGGCTGGCTCGCGACGAAGATGAATTCGGCATCGCCGCGCCGTCGCGGTTCGAATTCGAGCTTCGAGCCCAGGGTGGCGGCGAGACGCTCCTGCCGCGAGCGGCTTTCGTCGAGCTTCAGCAGGCCCGTGATTTCGGGGGAGTAGTCGTTTTCCTGCGGATCGTAGGCGCGCCGTGCGATGACGCTGCCGCCGGCGCGCTCGAGCTCTTCGGTGAAGGCGCCGGTCACCCGATTGCCCCAGTCGCCCGCCGGCGCGAGCACCACGCCGCGCCGGCGTCCGTCGGCAACGATGCGCCGGGCAGCGAGGCGCGCCTCATCTTCCGGCGTCAGCGAGAACTGATAGAAGCCGCGTGGCGCGTGCGCATCGTCGGGCAGGAAATTGAGCGCGAGCACCGGAATGCGGCCGTCGGCGACGGCGGCGACGGCGGCAACCTCATCCTTGGTGAGCGGCCCGATGATGAACTGTGCGCCGTCGGCGCTTGCAGCCATGTACGCATCCTCGGCGCGGCGCTCGGCGACGTCGTAAATGCGCACGCGCGGACGCAGTCCCGTGGTGTGCTGGTAGTACGCGGCGAGGAAGCCGTCGCGCACCACGGCACCCGCAGCCTGCTGGCGCCCGGACAAGGGCAGCAGCAGGGCGACATTCGGCGGATATTCGAGGTCGGCCGTGTAGCTGCGCAGCAGCTGGTCAAGCACGGATGTCTGGCCCGGATGCGTGGGATAGCGCGTGCGCCAGTCGTTCACCCGCTCGGCGGCGCCGAATGGATTGCGGCTGAGTTCGAGCCCCACGCGGCCTAGTTCGAGCCAGCCGGCAACGACGGCATCGGTACCGGGCGGTGGCGTGATGGATGCGCCATGCATGGCAGCGTCGCGCACGCTTTCGAAGATATGCCAGCGATTCGCGCGCAATTCGCTTTCGTCGCTGAGCCAGCGTTCGCGTTGCATGAGGGCGCGAACGGCGTCCGCCGAGCGATTCACGCCGAAGAGCGCCTGCGCCTCGATGTCGTAGAACCGGCGCGCGACGGCGAGCGTCGTCGGTTCCCCGAGGAGCTTGATTTCGCCGAGCGCCCGCTCCGGCTCCGAATTCGCGAGCGCGAGCTCAGCCACGAGCAAGCCGCGGCGTTCCTTCGCTTCGCCGGTGAGCCCGGTGCCGATCAGCGCGGCGACGCGCGCCGCGTCGGCGCGGGAGCCCGCGGCCAGCCATTCTTCACCGGCCGATATCAGGTTGCTGTCGCGTTCGGCTCCGGCCGCGGCCGTCGCAAGTTGTTCGTAGGCGCGCGCTGCGCCCGCGTGATCGCCGGAGCGGGCGAGTCGCTGGGCGGTATCGGTCGATGTCGCACGACCGGCACCCGGCATGACACCGCCCGGACAGGCAGCCAGCTGCAGGATGATCGCAGCGGCGCACGCCGAGCGGACGACGCGCAGGGCGACACGGGCGGGCCTCACTTGCATAGCGAATTCCCCTCCATGCACGATGCACGCGACTTCGGGCGAAGGGCGGCTAGGGAAGGAAAGATTATAGTGGCAAAAGCGAGCGGCACGCTGTACGTCGTCGCGACTCCGATCGGCAATCGCAAGGACTTCAGCGCGCGCGCGCGGGAAGTGCTGGCGGCCGTCGCATGCATCGCCGTCGAAGACACGCGCCACAGCGCGCCACTTCTCAGGGAGTTCGGCATCGCATCGCGTCTCGTATCGCTGCATGAACACAACGAGGCGGCGCGGGCCGCGGAACTGATCGACATCCTGAAGGCCGGCAGGGATGTCGCCCTCATCAGCGATGCGGGCACGCCGCTCATCAGCGATCCGGGATTTCGCCTGGTGAATGCGGCACAGGAGGCCGGCGCGCGAGTCTGCGCGGTACCAGGGCCCAGTGCCGTGACCGCGGCGCTCAGCATTGCAGGAATTGCAACGGACCGATTCATTTTCGAGGGCTTCCTTGCCGAGAAGACAGCGGCCCGGCGTGAACGGCTGGCGGCGCTCGCCACGGAGACGCGTACCCTCGTGTTCTACGAAGCACCGCATCGCCTGGCCGAATCGCTCGCTGACATGGTGAGCGCGCTTGGCGGCGCGCGACAAGCTGCCATCGCGCGCGAAATGACGAAAATGCACGAGACGCTCTACCGCGGATCGCTGGACGCGCTTGCGGCCGCTGCCCTGCGCGATGCGGACATGTCCCGAGGCGAAATCGTCGTCGTGATTGCCGGCGCCGACGCCACGCAGGAGAGAGCCGGCGAGGCGGGCGAAGCCCTGCTTCGAGTGCTCCTCGCCGAACTCCCGCTCAAGCAGGCCGTCGATCTCGCGGTCCGGGCGAGCGGAGCTCCCCGCAATGCCCTCTACCAGAAAGCCCTGGGGATCAAGGCCGACAAGCCAGGCGAGTAGCGCTCGCTGGAAAAGCAGCTTGTTTGTGCGGCGACGCTCGCCTACAGTCCGCGCCGAGTCAGCCAGGCAATCGCTGTTTTCCTCGCGGAAAACAGAGGAAAGTCCGGGCTCCACGAGTCAGGGCGCCAGGTAACGCCTGGGGGGCGCGAGCCCACGGAAAGTGCAACAGAAAGCAAACCGCCGACGCACTCTCACGAGTGCAGGTAAGGGTGAAAGGGTGCGGTAAGAGCGCACCGCGCCGGTGGCAACACTCGGTGGCATGGCAAACCCCGCCCGGAGCAAGACCAAATAGGAGAGTTGTGGGCCCGCAAGGGTCCAAGGTGCGGCTCGCATCGACTCTCGGGTAGGTCGCTTGAAGTGCACGGCGACGTGCATTCCAGAGGAATGATTGTCCACGACAGAACCCGGCTTATCGGCTGACTCTTTTTCTCTCCACCCCAAGCCCTTGGGGCTGTACTGACAGGCCATCTCAAGTCCAAACCGTAAGCTCCTGATTTACGGTCATCTCGATTTCCTGGCGCAAGCCGCCAATCCGGCGCTAAGTCTCTGTCGCCACAGAATTATTTCGTCGTTATCCGTTGACGATCTCGAGGCGCCTCCCTATAGTGGCCGCAAGTGGGAGAAAGTGGGAGGAAATGGGAGTCTTTCCCCCCGTAAATATGTTTCGCGGCGCAACAGAACTCACCCTGGACTCTAAAGGCCGGCTGGTACTGCCCACCCGGTATCGGGAGCGCGTCGCCGAGCGTTGCGGCGGGAAATTGATCCTCACGATCCATCCGGGCGGCGAATGCCTGCTGATCTATCCGCTGCCGGACTGGGAAGAGCTCGAGCGCAAGCTCATGCGGCTGCCGAACCTGCGCCCCGACGCGCAGCGCGTGCAGCGCCTGCTCGTGGGCCACGCCGCGGACATGGAGCTCGACGGTCACGGACGCATGTTGCTGCCGTCGAATCTGCGCGATTTCGCAAGCCTGAGCCGCGACGCCGTGCTGATCGGGCAGGGCTCGCATTTCGAGCTGTGGGATGAAACACGCTGGACCGGACGGCGCGATGAATGGCTGAAGTCGAAGACGTCGAGCACCGATCTGCCGCCGGAGCTCGAGTCGCTGACGCTCTAGCAGTGGATGCACACGCGCCGGTCCTGGTCGAGGAAGTGCTGGCGGCGCTCGAGGTGAAGGCGGAGGGCTGGTACTGCGATGCCACCTTCGGCCGGGGAGGCCACAGTGCCGCGATTCTGGCGCGGCTCGGGGAACGGGGCCGGTTGATTGCATTCGATCGCGACGCCCAGGCGGTCGCGGTCGGGCGGGGGAGGTTCGGGGAGGATCCGCGCTTTGCCATCCGGCATGCGGCCTTCGCGAGCCTCGAAGCCGAGCTCGATGTGCTCGGCGTGAGCAGGGGACTCGATGGCGTGATTTTCGATCTCGGTGTGTCGTCGCCGCAGCTCGATGACGCCGCGAGAGGTTTCAGTTTCATGCGCGACGGACCGCTCGACATGCGCATGGACACGCGCCAGGGGCAGAGCGCCGCCACGTGGCTCGCACGGGCGCCGCTCGAGGAGATCGAAGAAGTGATCGCGACGTTGGGCGAGGATCGATTCGCAAGGCGCATTGCACGCGCGATCGTCGACCGCCGCAGCCACCGCCCCTTCGAACGCACCGCGGACCTCGCCGCGGTCATCGCCGGCAACGTCAGGACCCGCGAGCCGGGCAAGCATCCCGCCACCCGCAGTTTCCAGGCCATCCGCATGCACGTGAACGCCGAGCTCGGGCAGCTCGAGTCCGGACTCGAAGCCGCGCGCCGCCGGCTGGCCGGCCGCGGGCGCCTCGGCGTCATCAGTTTCCATTCGCTCGAAGACCGCCTGGTCAAGCGTTTCATGCGCCGCCACGCGCACGCCGACCCGATGTACGCGGGGCTCCCGATGATTCCCGAAGCCGCACGCCCGACCCTGCGCATCGTCGGCAAGGCCGTGCGGCCGTCAGCGGCCGAGATCGAGCGCAACGCGCGCGCCCGCAGCGCAACTCTGCGCGTCGCGGAAAGGCTGGACGCATGATTTCCCGAAGACTCACGGCCATTTTGTTGCCGCTTTTGTGGGTCAGTGTCCTGGTGTCGGCGGCCGGCGTGATCTACGCAAAGCACCGCTCGCGCGCCCTGTTCGTCGAGCTGCAGGCGCTCAACCGCGAACGCGACGACCTCGAGACGGAGTGGGGCCAGCTGCAGCTCGAGCAGAGCGCGTGGTCGACCCACGGCTTCGTCGAACGGGTCGCGAACGCGAAGCTCGCGATGGATCTGCCGGCGCCGGCGGAAGTGAAGATCGTACGGCAATGAAATCCGCCCCGACACGCAAGCAGAGTCCCGACTGGCAGTACCGCTGGCGCCCGCTGGCGGTGCTCGGGCTGCTCATGGCTTGCGCGCTCACACTCGTCGCGCGCGCGGTCGAGCTGCAGCTCGTCGACCGGGATTTCCTGCGCGGCCAGGGCGAGGAGCGCTATTCGCGGGTCGCGCGCATCAGCGCCCATCGCGGCACGATCACGGATCGCTTCGGCGAGCCGCTGGCCGTCAGCACGCCGGTCGACGCGGTGTGGGTGAATCCCCGTGAACTCAGGCAGGCGGCGGACCAGATTCCGAAACTCGCCAAGGCGCTCGGCAAGGACAAGCAGTGGCTGGCGCGGCGCGTGAGCGCGAGTCTCGACCGCGACTATCTCGTGATCGCGCGCCCCGTCCATCCGGACCTCGGTGCGCGCGTCAAGGCGCTCGGCATACCTGGCGTCTATCTCGATCGCGAATACCGCCGGTACTACCCGGCAGGTGAAATAGCGGGTCACGTGCTCGGCTTCACCGGGCTCGACGACCTCGGCCAGGAGGGCCTCGAACTCGCCTACGATCACTGGCTCGGCGGCGAGGACGGAGCGAAGCGCGTGATCCAGGACAGCCTCGGCCACGTGGTCGAGGACGTCGAGAGCATCCGGCCCGCGCGCCAGGGCCAGGATCTCATCACGAGCCTCGATCTTCGCATCCAGTACCTCGCCTACCGCGAGCTCAAGGCCGCGATCATCGCGAATCGCGCGCGCGCGGGCTCGGTCGTCGTGCTCGACGTGAACACGGGCGAAGTGCTCGCGATGGTGAATCAGCCGGCCTACAACCCGAACGACCGCGAGCAGATCGAAGCCGGGCGCTTCCGCAATCGCGCCGCCACCGACATCTTCGAGCCTGGCTCGAGCATCAAGCCGTTCATCGTCGCCGCGGCGCTCGCCTCCGGGCGCTACACGGAGCGCAGCCTCGTCGACACCTCGCCCGGCTTCATTCGCGTCGGCATCAAGATCATCGAGGACAAGAAGAATCTCGGCAGCATCGGCCTGAGCGAGATCCTCGAGAAGTCCTCAAACGTCGGTGTGGCGAAGGTCGCGCTCACGCTCGAGCCCGAGAAGATCTGGCGCACCCTGTCGGATCTTGGATTCGGCCAGGTCACCTCGAGCGATTTCCCCGGGGAATCCGCGGGCCTTCTGAGCAACTATGCGCACTGGCGCCCGATCGGGATCGCGACCATGGCATACGGCTACGGTCTTTCCGTGACGCCGCTGCAGCTGGCCCATGCGTACGCGACGCTCGGATCCGGCGGCATCGCCCGGCAGGTCTCGTTCGTGCGCGTCGATGATGCCGTCGAGGGCAACCGGGTCCTCGATGAGCGGCAGACGCGCACGCTCATTCACATGATGGAGTCGGTCGTCAGCGCCGAAGGCACGGGCCTGCAGGCGTCCGTGCGCTGGTACCGGGTCGCGGGCAAGACCGGTACCGCCTGGAAGTCGAACGCCGGCGGCTATTCCACCGACAAGTACATGGCGGTCTTCGCCGGGCTCGTTCCGGCATCGCGGCCGCGCCTTGCCTGCGTCGTCGTGATCGACGAACCCGGCGCCGGAAAATTCTACGGGGGCGATGTCTCGGCCCCGGTGTTCTCGAGCGTGATGGCGGGAGCATTGCGCCTCATGGCGATCGCGCCGGATGCACGCCTGCCCGCAGAGTTGCAGCAGCCGACGCTCGCGCAAAGCGGGGTCGCTCCGTGATGCCCGCCCGCGCCGGCAATGCAACCATGGATCTTGCCGCGCTCGTGAGCGGGATTGTCGCAGGCAAAGTCGCGAACCTGCACATGGCCGACGTCACGCTCGACAGCCGCTCGGTAACGCCGGGCGCGCTGTTTCTCGCCTGCCCGGGACTGAAGCGCCACGGTCTCGAATTCCTGGATGCCGCACTCGAGGCGGGAGCAGCCGCGGTGTTGTGGGAGCCTGCGGCCGGTGTGTCGCGGCCGCGCGTTCCTGCCGGCGCTCCGGTCTACGAAGTCGCAGGGCTCTCGCGCCACGTCGGCGAACTCGCCGACCGCTTCTTCGGCAGCCCGTCGGCCGCACTTGCCGTCACGGGCGTTACGGGAACGAACGGGAAGACGACGACCGCGTTCCTCATCGCGCAGGCGCTCGAGGCTTGCGGCGAGGCGAGCGCGTATGCCGGCACGCTCGGCTTCGGCCGGCCGCGTTCGTTGCGCGACACGACCCACACGACTCCTGACTGCGTCTCCGTGCATCGCGAACTCGCCGATGCCCGCGGCCTCGGCCTGAAAAACGTCGCGATGGAGGTTTCCTCGCACGCTCTCGTCCAGGGGCGCGTCGACGCGGTGCGGTTTCGCACGGCGATCTTCACCAATCTCACCCGTGACCATCTCGACTACCACCTCACGATGGCAGCCTATGGTGCGGCGAAGGCGCGGCTCTTGCAGACGCCGGGGCTCGAAGCTCGTGTGATCAACGTCAGCGATCCTTTCGGCCGGGAGCTCGCCGCGCGCCAGGATCCGGGCGCTCTCATCGCGGTCGCGGCCGATGGCAGCGAGCCGCGAGCCGAACGCTTCGTCAGCGCGCGGCATGTGCGCACGATGCCTCGCGGCCTCGATCTCGACGTCGAGACGCATCTCGGCGCCGTCAATTTCCCGGCGCCGCTGGTCGGGCGATTCAACGCGGAAAATATCCTGCTGACGCTCGCAGCGCTGCTTGCGCGAGGCCATGGCCTCGCGAAGGCGACGCGTGCGTTGGCCAATGTGTGTGCGCCCGCTGGCCGGATGGAGACTTTCCACCGGCAGGGCCGAGCGGTCGCCGTCGTGGACTACGCCCACTCTCCCGATGCGCTCGCGAAAGCGCTCGGCGCCTTGCGCGAACACTGCGCGGGCAGATTGTGGTGCGTATTCGGCTGCGGCGGCGACCGCGATCCTGGCAAGCGCCCGATGATGGCTGCGGTCGCGGAGCGTCTGGCGGACGTCGCGATCGTCACCGACGACAATCCACGCACCGAGAGCGGCGATGCCATCGTCGCCGACGTGCTGCGGGGCTTCACCGACCGCACACGCGTGCGCGTGATTCGCGATCGCGCGCTGGCGATCCGCACCGCGCTCGCCGAAGCGGGGCCACAGGACGCGGTGCTGATCGCAGGCAAGGGTCACGAGGACTACCAGATCTACGGTACGGAGAAGCGCGATTTCAGCGATCGGGCGATCGTGCTCGAAGCGCAGGAGGGCGCATGAAGCGCACGCTCGCCGAAGCCGCACGCGCCGTCGGCGCGACGCTCAACGGCGCGGACCGTCCGTTCGGCGAGGTGTCGTCCGACACCCGTGCGCTCGAAGACGGCCAGCTTTTCGTCGCCCTGCGCGGACCGAATTTCGACGCGAACGAGTTCGTCGCCGAGGCGGCGCGCCGCGGCGCGGCCGGCGCGATCGTCGAGCGGCTGCAACCCGTGGCGCTGGCGCAGATCGTGGTCGCGGATTCGCTCGCCGCACTCGCGACGCTCGCTCGCGAATGGCGCAGGCAGTTCTCCATTCCGCTCGTCGGTATCGGCGGGAGCAATGGCAAGACGACGGCCAAGGAGATGACGGCCGCGATCCTGTCACATGCGGGCCCATGCCTTGCGACGCGCGGCAATCTCAACAATCACATCGGTGTGCCGCTGACGCTCATGCGCCTCGGCGAAGCGCACCGCTCGGCGGTCGTCGAGATGGGTGCCAACCGGGCGGGCGACGTCGCGGAGCTTGCGCTCCTCGCGCAGCCCACCGTCGGACTCGTGACGAATGCCGGCGATGAGCATCTCGAGGGCTTCGGCAGCCTCGAGGGCGTTGCCCGTGCCGAAGGCGAGATGTTCAGCGCCCTCGGCGGCGCGGACACGGCAGTCATCAATGCGGACGATCCGTTCGCACCGCTGTGGCGTGAACTGACCGGCGCGCGGCGCGCGATCACCTTCGGCATGAATCCGGGTGCGAATGTCACGGCGCGCGACGTGCAGCAGTCCGGGCGCTCGCTGGATTTCGCCCTGCGAACGCCCGATGGCGAAGGCCGCGTGCGCCTGCAGCTGCTCGGCCGCCACAACGTCCTCAACGCCCTGGCCGCGGCCGCGGCCGCGGGCGCAGCCGGCGCCGAACTCGAGCACTGCATCCGTGGCCTCGAATCCGTGCGCGCCGTTCGCGGCCGGCTCGACCTGAAGTCGGCGGCCAATGGCGCCGCCGTCATCGACGATTCCTACAACGCGAATCCGAGTTCCGCGCGAGCCGCCATCGATGTGCTGCGCGAGTCGGCCGGCGTCGGCTGGCTGGTGCTCGGCGACATGGCGGAGCTCGGCGACTACGCGGTGCAGAGTCACGTCGACATCGGTCGCTATGCGCGCAGCAAGGGCGTCGCGCGGCTCTTCGCTGTTGGTGAACTGACCCGCCATGCCGTCGAAGCCTTCGGCCCGGGAGCCGAGTGGTTCGCCGGCGCCGAGGTCCTGATCGAGCGGCTGCGGGGCGACCTGACGGCGGACGTCACGTTGCTCGTGAAGGGTTCGCGCGTGAACCGGCTCGAGCGCGTCGTCGACGCGCTGACGCGAGCGCCCTGGATGAAGACCGGCTGAGGAAGCGAATCAACGTGCTCTATTGGCTGACACAACAACTCACGCACGTCTACACGGGCTTCAACGTCTTCAGCTACCTGACGCTGCGCGCGATCCTCGCGGTCGTCACGGCGCTCGCGATCGCACTCCTCGTGGGACCCGCGATGATCCGCCGCCTCACGCGCCGGCAGATCGGCCAGGTCGTGCGCGACGATGGCCCGCAGTCGCACCTCACGAAGGCGGGCACGCCGACGATGGGCGGCGCGCTCATCCTGGTCGCGATCGCGGTCGGCACGCTTGCCTGGTCGGATCTCAGGAACCGTTTCGTGTGGATCGTGCTCGGTACGACGCTTGCCTTCGGCGCGATCGGCTTCTACGACGACTACCTCAAGCTCATCGTCGGCAATTCGAAGGGGCTCGCGGCGCGCTACAAGTACCTCTGGCAGTCGCTCGCCGGCCTCGGCTGCGCGGTGGCGATCTACACGACGGCGACGACGCCGGTCGAGACGGCGCTCTATCTGCCGTTCTTCAAGCACTTCGTGCTGCCGATGAACGCCGTCGCCTTCATCGCGCTCACCTACTTCGTGATCGTCGGCACCTCGAACGCCGTGAATCTCACCGACGGCCTCGACGGCCTCGCGATCATGCCCGCGGCAATGGTCGGCGGCGCGCTCGGCGTCTTCGCTTACGCGACGGGCAATTTCAATTTCGCGAACTACCTGCAGATTCCCTACATCGCGGGCGTCGGCGAACTCCTCATTTTCTGCGGCACGCTGGTCGGCGCGGGACTCGGATTTCTCTGGTTCAACGCCTATCCCGCGCAGGTCTTCATGGGCGACATCGGCGCGCTCGCGATCGGCGCCGCGCTTGGCACGCTTGCGGTGATCGTGCGCCAGGAGGTCGTGCTCGTCGTCATGGGGGGCCTGTTCGTGCTCGAGACCGTGTCGGTGATCCTGCAGGTCGCCTCCTTCAGGCTGACCGGCCGGCGCATCTTCCGCATGGCGCCGATCCACCATCACTTCGAGCTCAAGGGCTGGGCCGAGCCCAAGGTGATCGTGCGCTTCTGGATCATCAGTCTCATCCTGGTGCTCGCGGGTCTCGCGACCCTGAAGCTGCGGTAAGCCGACACCATGCCCACCGCAGCCACGCAACACACGAATGCTGACAGACGCCATGTAGTGGTCGTCGGGTTGGGGCGCACGGGATTCTCGTGCGCCCGCTTTCTTGCCGCCCGTGGCGAACGCGTCGTCGTGACCGACAGTCGTGCCGAGCCCCCCGAGCTGCCGGCATTGCAGGCGCTCGGCGCAAGGATCGAGGCGCGCGTTGGCGGCTTCGACGTCCGTGTGCTCGAAGGCGCCCGCCAGGTCGTCGTCTCGCCCGGAGTGTCGCTCGAGGAGCCCTTCCTCGAGCGCGCAAGGAGCGCCGGCCTCGAGATCGTCGGCGATATCGAGCTCTTCGCCCGGGCCGTCGAGGGCCCGGTCGTCGGCGTCACCGGCACGAACGGCAAGAGCACGGTCACGACGCTGATCGCGCAGATGGCGCAAACCGCTGGCCGCCGCGTGCGCGCCGGCGGCAACCTCGGCGAACCCGCGCTCGATCTGCTCGCGGGCGAGGTGGGTGAGCTTTACGTGCTCGAACTCTCGAGCTATCAGCTCGAAACGACGAGTTCGCTCAAGCTGCGCGCCGCGACCATCCTCAACATCACGCCCGATCATCTCGATCGCTACGCGAGCGTAGACGCCTATGCGGCCGCGAAGGCGCGCATTCTCGATCGCTGTGATGTCGCGGTGCTGAATGCCGACGATGCTGCCGTGATGCGCCTTGCGCGCTCCGGCCAGCGCACCGTCACGTTTTCGCTCGATCCCGCGCGTGCGGCGGACTATCGCGCCCTGCGCAAGGACGGCGACGTGACGCTGCTTCGCCGCGGCGAGCGCCTCGTCGCGATGAGCGAGCTCAGGATCGCGGGCCTGCACAATGCCGCCAATGCGCTCGCGGCACTCGCGGTGGCCGAAGCGATCGGGCTCGAGGACCGCTACGCGCTCGCGGCGCTGCGGGCATTCCCCGGCCTCGAGCATCGAACCGCATGGGTTGCCGATCTCGGCGGCGTACGCTACATCGACGACTCGAAAGGCACCAATGTCGGCGCCACGCTCGCGGCGGTCGCCGGATTCGAAGGGCCGCTGATCGTCATCGCCGGTGGCGACGGCAAGAATCAGGATTTCACGCCGCTTGCCCGCGCCTTTCGCGGCAAGGTCCGGCACGCCGTCCTCATCGGCCGCGACGCGCCGGCGATCGAGCGGGCGCTGGCAGGCGCGACCGCAACCAGCCGCTCGGCGACGCTTGAAGATGCCGTGCGCAGCGCGCAGGCCATTGCGCATCCGGGCGACACCGTCCTGTTATCGCCCGCTTGCGCGAGCTTCGACATGTTCCGCGACTACCATCACCGCGGCGCCGTCTTCGCGGCCGCCGTGAAGGGCTTGAGCGCATGAGCGCCGCTGCAGCCAGCGTCACGCGGGGCCTTACCCGCAGCCAGCGGTTCCAATGGGACCCCGTGATGGTCGCCGTCACGATGTCGCTCCTTCTGGTCGGCCTCGTCATGGTCACTTCGGCGTCGATCTCGATCGCCGATACGCGCCAGGGCGACCCGTTTTTCTATCTTGAACGGCAACTTCTCTTTGCGTTCGTCGGTTGCGCGGCGGGCGTCGTGCTCGCGACCGTGCGAGCCGATGCCTGGGACCGGCTCGGCGTCGTGCTGCTCATCGTCGCGATCGGACTCCTGATCGCCGTGCTCATCCCGGGCATCGGCGCGGTCGTGAATGGCAGCCGGCGGTGGCTGCGCGTCGGCCCGCTCAATTTCCAGGCATCCGAGCTCGCGCGCGTGTTCGTGATCGTCTACCTCTGCAGCTACGCCGTGCGGCGCCGTGAGGAGCTGCGCGATACGCTCCTCGGCTTCGTGAAGCCGATGGCGCCGCTCGCGCTCGCCGCCGGGCTCCTGCTCATCGAGCCGGATTTCGGTGCGGCAACGGTGTTGCTCGTCACCGGCGTCGGACTCCTCTTCATCGCCGGCGCACGGCTGCGTTACGTACTGATCCTGTGCGCGGGCGGCGCCGCGCTGCTCGGCCTCATCGCGGTTTCCTCCGCCTACCGCGTGAAGCGGCTGCTCGCGTTTCTCGATCCCTGGTCCGATCCCTTCGCGAGCGGCTTCCAGCTGACGCAATCGCTGATCGCCATCGGCCGGGGCGAGTGGTTCGGCGTCGGACTCGGCGCGAGCGTGCAGAAGCTCTTCTACCTGCCGGAGGCGCACACGGACTTCGTGTTCGCCGTGCTGGCCGAGGAGCTGGGCCTCATCGGCATCGTGATGATCGTCGGCCTGTTTGTCATCCTGGTGTGGCGCTCGTTCTACATCGCGCGGCTCGCCCGCGACGCGGGTCTCGCGTTCCAGTCGTACCTCGCGTCGGCGTTTGGCCTCTGGATCGGCCTGCAGGCGTTCATCAACATCGGCGTGAACATGGGTCTCCTGCCGACCAAGGGCCTGACCCTGCCGCTCGTGAGCTACGGCCGTTCGAGCCTCGTCGTGACGCTTGCCTGGGTCGGACTGATGCTGCGCATCTACCACGAGTCGATGCTGGCCGGGCGCACGGCGACCGCGCGCCTCGGGGAGAGCCGCGCATGACGCCGCTCGCGCTCATCATGGCAGGCGGCACCGGCGGCCACGTTTTTCCGGCGCTCGCGGTCGCGGAACAACTGCGTGCGCACGATTGGCGCGTCGTCTGGATGGGTACGCGCGCGGGTCTCGAGGCGCGGGTGATCCCGGCGCAGGGAATCCCGATCGAGTGGGTTTCGATCTCGGGCTTGCGCGGCAAGAACCGGTTGACGCTGCTGCTCGCGCCATTCCGCCTCGCACGGGCCTACTGGCAAGCGCTCGGGATCGTGCGGCGCCACCGTCCAACCGTCGTGCTGGGCGTCGGCGGCTTCGTCACCGGGCCGGGTGGTGTCGCGGCGCGCACGCTCGGCAGGCCGCTCGTGATCCATGAGCAGAATGCGATCGCGGGACTTACCAATCGCTGGCTGGCGCGCATCGCGAACGCGGTGCTCGAAGGTTTTCCGCAGAGTTTCGGCGGCAGCCGCAAAGCCCGGTACGTCGGCAATCCCGTGCGCGAATCGATCGCCCTGCTGCCATCGCCCGAAGCCCGCTTCGGCGAGCGCCAGGGCCCGGCCCGCGTGCTCGTGATCGGCGGAAGTCTCGGTGCACGACGGCTCAATACGGTCGTACCGCAGGCGCTCGCCGAGATCGTGCCGGACGAGCGCCCGCAGGTGTGGCACCAGAGCGGCGAGCGCGGCCTCGGGGAAGCCGAGGCGGCCTATCGGGAGGCCGGCGTGACGGCGCGCATCGTGCCCTTCATCGAGGACATGGCGGAAGCCTACGCGTGGTGCGACCTGATCGTCTGTCGCGCGGGCGCGCTGACGATTGCGGAAGTCACGGCAGCCGGCCTCGGTGCGATTCTCGTGCCGTTTCCGGCCGCGGTGGACGATCATCAGACCGCCAACGCGCGGCTGCTCGTGGATGCGGGCGCCGGCATCCTGATCGCCGACGCCGACCTCACGCCGGCCCGGCTGTCATCGGCGATCCTCGAACTCACGCGCAATCGTTCACGCTTGCTCGACATGGCGCGGCGTGCGCGTGCACTCGCGCGGCCGGACGCCACCCGCGATCTCGCGGCGGCCTGCATGGCGTTCGCGCAGGCCCGCGCATGATCGACCGCATGCGCCGCATTCACCGGATTCACTTCGTCGGCATCGGCGGGTCCGGCATGGGCGGCATCGCCGAAGTGCTGCTCAATCTCGGTTACGCCGTGTCGGGTTCGGACCTCAAGTCGAATGCGGTCGTGGCGCGGCTCGAGCGCCTCGGCGCGACCGTCGTCGTCGGCCACTCGGCCGTCAACGTTGAGGAGGCCGACGTCGTCGTCGTTTCGAGCGCCGTCGCGGCCGACAACCCCGAAGTGGTCCGCGCCGCCGAACGGCGCATCCCGGTCGTGCAGCGGGCGGAGATGCTGGCGGAACTCATGCGCTTTCGATTCGGCGTCGCGGTTGCGGGCACGCATGGCAAGACGACGACGACAAGCCTCGTCGCAAGCATCCTCGCGGAGGGCGGCGGTGATCCGACCTTCGTGATCGGCGGACGCCTGAAGAGCGCCGACAGCAACGCCCGCCTCGGCACCGGCCGCTATCTGGTCGCCGAAGCCGACGAAAGCGACGCGTCGTTCCTGCACCTGCAGCCGATGATCGCAATCGTCACCAATATCGACAACGATCACCTCGGCACCTACGAAGGCGATTTCGAGCGGCTGAAGCAGACCTTCGTGGAATTCCTGCACAACCTGCCGTTCTACGGCCTCGCCGTGCTCTGCGCGGACGACGCGGAAGTGCGCTCGATCCTGCCGCGCGTGGGGCGCTCGAGCGTGACCTACGGCTTCGACGAGGGCGCGGACCTTCGCGCCATCAACGTCGAACCGAAGGGCCTCGCGACGCGATTCGACGTGATTCGCCCCGGACGTGAAGCGAATCTCGCCGTCACGCTCAATCTTCCCGGCCGGCACAACGTGCTCAATTCGCTGGCGGCGATTGCCGTCGCGAGCGAACTCGACATGGCCGACACCGCGATCCAGAAGGCGCTCGCGGGCTTCCAGGGAATCGACCGGCGCCTGCAGGTCATCGGCGATATCGACACCGCCGCCGGCCGCATCACCATCGTCGACGACTACGGGCATCACCCGACGGAGGTTGCCGCGACACTCGCGGCGGCGCGTCTTGGCTGGCCTGACCGCCGCCTCGTGCTCGCCTTCCAGCCGCATCGCTTTACGCGCACGCGCGATCTGCTCGATGACTTCGCACAGGTGCTGACGGCCGCGGACGTCGTGCTGGTGACGGAAGTCTACGCGGCTGGCGAGGCGCCAATTGCCGGCGCCGACGGGCGCGCCATCTGCCGCGCCCTGCGCTCGCGCGGCAAGATCGAACCCGTTTTCGTGGAACAGATCGACGAACTGCCGGCAGCGCTCGCGGGCGTGATCAAGAGCGGCGACCTGGTCGTGACCATGGGCGCCGGCAGCATCGGGGCGCTTGCGCATGAATTGCCGACGCGGCTGTTCGCGCTCAAACCCGACCGGAGGCGCTCATGAGCCTCGCGCAGCTGTCGGGTGACTGGATGAAGCGCGTGCGGCGCGACGAGCCGATGTCGAAGCACACGTCGTGGCACGTCGGGGGCCCCGCCGACCTCTATTTCGAGCCGCGCGATGTCGATGACCTTGCCGCGTTCCTGCGATCGCTCCCCGGGGAGGTGGCCGTGACCTGGCTCGGCCTCGGCAGCAATCTGCTGGTGCGCGATGGCGGCATCCGGGGCGCTGTGATCGCGACCTCCGGCGCCCTCGGCCGTGTCGACCGGATCAGCCAGACGCGCGTCCACTGCGAAGCCGGCGTTCCCTGCGCTCGACTTGCGAAGCTTTGCATCAAGTGGGGCCTTGGACCCGCGGAATTCTTCGGCGGCATCCCGGGCACGATGGGCGGCGCGCTTGCCATGAACGCCGGCGCCTTCGGCGGCGAAACCTGGCGTCACGTGGTCGAGGTCGACACGATCTCGCGCGACGGCAGGCGTGCGACACGCACGCCTGCCGACTTCGAGATCGGCTACCGCCGGGTGGCCGGACCCGAGAATGAGTGGTTCCTGGCGGCGCGCCTCGAGTTCGAACAGCAGGAACGCGCGGGCGACGCTGACCTGAGGCAAATGCTTGCCCGCCGCAAGCAAACCCAGCCGATCGGTGAATGGAGCTGTGGATCGGTCTTCACCAATCCGCAGGGCGATCACGCGGCGCGGCTCATCGACAGTGCGGGCCTGAAGGGCTTCGCCATCGGCGGCGCGTCGGTCTCGACCAAGCACGCCAACTTCATCATCAATCACGGCGGCGCCAGCGCCACGGACATCGAGTCGCTCATCGCGCACGTGCGATCAGCGGTGGAGAAGGCGCATGGCGTACGGCTTGAACCCGAAGTGCGCGTTCTCGGAGAGCGGCGATGAGCGGCCGTGCAGCGTCATCACCGAGGGTCCGACGCGGCACCGTGAAGGCACGCGACTTCGGTCGCGTCGCCGTGCTGATGGGCGGCACCTCCTCGGAGCGCGACGTGTCGCTCGACTCCGGGCGCAATGTGCTCGAAGCGCTGCGCTCGCGCGATGTCGATGCTCAGCCGGTCGACGGGATTGCGGCGCTCATCGCGGCGCTGACGGCGAAGAAATTCGACCGCGTGTTCAACATCCTGCATGGCGGCGACGGCGAAAACGGTGTGCTGCAGGGCCTGCTCGAGGCCATTCGCGTTCCCTATACGGGCTCCGACGTGCTTGGCAGCGCCCTCACGCTCGACAAGATCCGCACCAAGCAGCTCTGGGTCGCGACCAGCCTGCCGACTCCGCGCTTCGCGCGCCTCACGCAGGGCGATGACGTCGTCTCGGTCGCGCGCGGCATCGGCTTGCCGGTGATCGTGAAGCCCTCGTGCGAAGGGTCGAGCGTCGGCGTCAGCCGCGTTTTCGATGAGTCGGGACTCCCATCCGCAGTCGAACTCGCCGCGCGCTACCCGGGCGAGCTTCTGATCGAGGAACTGATCCGCGGCGAGGAGTTCACCGTCGGCATCCTCGGCTTCGAAGCGCTGCCGACCATCAAGATCGTGCCGAAGGGCGAGTACTACGACTATCACGCGAAGTACGTCGCCGAAGACACGCAATACATCTGCCCGGGCCTCGATTCGGATGCCGACGGCGCGATGCGCGCGCTCGCGCTCGCCGCATTCCGGGCGGCAGGCTGTTCCGGCTGGGGTCGCGTCGACCTGATGCGCGACGACCAGGGCCGCAATTACCTGCTCGAGGTCAACACGGCGCCCGGCATGACCAGTCATTCGCTCGTGCCGAAGGCGGCGCGGGCGCTCGGCATCGAATTCGACGAGCTGGTGTGGCGCATTCTCGAAATGAGCCTTGCCCGCGATCGTCCGACCGGAGGAGTACGAGGATGATGCTGTTCGGCAAGCGTAATCGGCGGCGCAAGGAGCCAGGCGAGGGGAAACTCCCGGCGCTGCCCTGGCGCCGCATCGTCGCGTGGACCTTGACGCCGTTCGCAGTAGCGGCGGCGCTGTATGGAGCGGGACTCGCGCTCGATCAGCCGGTGCGTGCGGTCGCGGTGGAAGGGCCGTTTCAGCGCGTACCGGCCGTGCAGGTCGAGAAAGCCGTGACCGCGTCCCTCCGGGGCGGATTCCTGACGGCCGATCTCGAGCGCGTGCGCCGCGCGGTGCAGGCGATTCCGTGGGTCGACCACGCGTCGGTGCGGCGGTTGTGGCCCTCCGGCCTCAAGGTGATCGTCGAGGAACAGGTGGTCGCGGCGCGCTGGGGCGATTCGGGACTACTCAATGTGCGCGGCGAACTCTTCATGACCGACGCGCGCTACACGCTGCCCGAGCTGCCCCGGCTCGACGGACCGGAGGGGAGCGAGCCGCAAGTCGCCGAACGCTACCTCGCGATCCAGGGCCGGCTCGTCGAAGCGGGCCTCAGGCTCTCGGCGCTGCGGCTCGACGATCGCGGCGGCTGGGAACTCGACCTCACGAACGGCGTGACGGTCAAGCTCGGCCGCCGGGAAGTCGACGAGCGTCTCGACCGCTTTCTCGAAGCCGCCGTGCCGCTCGTCACCGAGCGCGCGACCGACATCCGCTACGTCGATCTTCGCTACACAAACGGTTTCGCCGTCGGCTGGAAGACGGGAAGCGTCGTCGCGCACAGCAAGGACAACCGAGGAGCGCCGGATGCTTAAGCGCACAGAACGCAGTCTCATCGTCGGGCTCGACATCGGCACCTCCAAGGTGGTCGCCATCGTCGGCGAGTTGCAGGCGGATGGCACGCTCGAGGTGATCGGCATCGGCTCGCATCCCTCGCGCGGCCTCAAGAAGGGCGTCGTCGTCAACATCGAGTCGACCGTGCAGTCGATCCAGCGCGCCGTCGAGGAAGCCGAGCTCATGGCGGGCTGCGAGATTCATTCGGTCTACACCGGCATCGCCGGCAGCCATGTGCGCAGTCTCAACTCGCACGGCATCGTCGCGATCCGCGACAAGGAAGTGACGGAGGCGGACCGGCTGAAGGTCATCGACGCGGCGAAAGCCGTCGCGATCCCGGCGGACCAGAAGATCCTGCACGTGCTGCCGCAGGAATACATCATCGACAGCCAGGAGGGCATCCGCGATCCGATCGGCATGTCGGGCGTGCGGCTCGAGGCGCGCGTGCACATCGTCACGGGCGCGGACAGCGCGGCGCAGAACATCATCAAGTGCGTCGAGCGCTGCGGGCTTCAGGTCGAAGACATCGTGCTCGAGCAGCTTGCCTCGAGCTACGCGGTGCTCACGGACGACGAAAAGGACCTCGGCGTCTGCATCGTCGACGTCGGCGGGGGCACCACCGATATCGCCGTCTTTTCCCACGGCGCGATCCGTCACACCGCGGTGATTCCGATCGCCGGGGACCAGGTGACGAACGACATCGCCGTGTCGATGCGCACGCCGACACAGTACGCGGAAGACATCAAGATCCGCTACGCCTGCGCGCTCTCGCAGCTCGCGAATCCCGACGAGACCATCGAAGTGCCGAGCGTCGGCGATCGCCCGTCGCGCCGGCTCGCGCGCCAGACGCTGGCCGAGGTCGTGCAGCCCCGCTACGAGGAGCTCTTCACGCTCATCCGCGATGAATTGCGCCGCAGCGGCTTCGAGGAAGTGATCGCGGCCGGCCTCGTGCTCACCGGCGGCAGCGCCAAGATGGAGGGCGCCGTCGAACTCGCGGAAGAGGTCTTTCACATGCCGGTGCGCCTCGGCGCGCCGCAGTACGTCAAGGGCCTGAACGATGTCGTCAGCAACCCGATTCACGCGACGGGCGTCGGGCTCCTGCTGTACGGCAAGGAGAGCATGGAGATGGTTTTCGGTGGCGGACCGCTCACGGGCTCCGTGAAGACGGCGGTCAGCCGCATGCGGCAATGGTTCCAGGGGAATTTCTGACGAGGATTGTGTGTGGCGCCCGGGGGCGGGGCGCGAATCGATAGCGGTTCCGAATCTTTTATTTGCACGAGGAGAACGTCGATGTTCGAACTAATGGATGCATACAGCCAGACGGCGGTCATCAAGGTGCTGGGCGTGGGCGGCGGCGGCGGCAACGCGGTCTCGCACATGGTGAGCTGCGGCATCGAGGGGGTCGATTTCATGTGCATCAACACCGATGCGCAGGCCCTGAAGCATTCGCGCGTGAAGACGGCCCTGCAGATCGGTTGCAACATCACCAAGGGACTCGGCGCCGGCGCCGACCCCGAGGTCGGCCGCCAGGCGGCCATGGAAGATCGTGACCGCATCATCGAGCTCGTCGAAGGCTGCGACATGCTGTTCATCACGGCGGGGATGGGCGGCGGCACCGGAACGGGCGCGGCACCGGTTGTCGCGCAGATCGCGAAGGAGCTCGGCATCCTGACGGTCGCCGTCATCACCAAGCCCTTCGACATGGAAGGCAACAAGCGCACGCTGATCGCCGACCATGGAATCGCCGAACTCGGCAAGTTCGTCGACTCGCTCATCACGATTCCGAACCAGAAGCTGCTCACCGTGCTCGGCAGCACGACGACGCTGCTCGACGCGTTCAAGTCGGCGAACCAGGTGCTGCAGGGGGCAGTGCAGGGCATCGCCGAGCTCATCACGCGGCCGGGCCTGATCAACGTCGACTTCGCCGACGTACGCACGGTCATGTCGGAAACCGGCATGGCGATGATGGGCACCGGTGCCGCAAGCGGCGAAGAGCGCGCGCGCACGGCTGCCGAAGCCGCGGTGTCGAGCCCGCTCCTCGAGGACATCAACCTCGCGGGCGCGCACGGCATCCTGGTGAACGTCACGGCCGGCATGGACCTGTCGATCGGCGAATTCCAGGAGGTCGGCAACACGGTGAAGCAGTTCGCGTCGGAAGATGCGACGGTCGTCGTCGGCACGGTCATTGATCCTGAGATGAGCAATCAGATCCGCGTCACGGTCGTGGCAACGGGGCTCGGCCGTCCGTCCTCCCGCATCCAGCATCCCGCACCGCAGGCGGCAGCCCGCCAGGAACCGCAGATGCGGGTGATCCGCCGGGCGGCGCCGATGTCCTCGAGCGACTACACGGCGCTCGAGAAGCCGACGGTGCAGCGACAGCGGGCGGTCGGCGATGGCATCCGGCCGGGTGCCGACGAGGAGTCTTTGCTCGACATTCCTGCATTTCTCAGAAGGCAGGCCGACTGATGTTCTCGGCAACTCGCTATCGTTGATGCTGTCCGAGGTTCTCCCGGGCGCGGCCCGCCGCCGCGCCCGCTTGGCCCTTGCCAGCTAAGCGCGCGAATTGCCGCGACTTTTCGCTGTGTGCTAGGGTAGCCATCCGCCCGACGAGACATTGATGCTCAAGCAACGCACGTTGAAAAATACGATCCGCGCCTCCGGCGTTGGATTGCACACCGGCAAGAAAGTCCTGATGACCCTGCGTTCGGCACCGGCGAATGCGGGCATCGTGTTCCGCCGTACCGATCTCGATCCGCCGGCGGACATTCGCGCCAACGCGGAAAACGTCGGCGAGACAATGCTCGGCACGACGCTCGGGAGCGGCGACGTCAAGGTTTCGACGGTGGAGCACCTGTTGTCCGCTTTCGCAGGCCTCGGAATCGACAACGCTGTGGTCGAAGTGACCGCGCCGGAGGTGCCGATCATGGACGGCAGCGCGGGCCCGTTCGTATTCCTGCTGCAGTCGGCGGGCATCGAGGAGCAGTCCTCGCCCAAGCGCTTCGTGCGCATCAAGCGGCGCCTGCGGGTCGAGGACGGCGACAAGTGGGCCGAGTTCACGCCCTTCGACGGTTTCAAGGTGAACTTCGAAATCGAATTCAATCACCCGATGTTCAAGAAGCGCTCGCAGACGGCGTCGATGGATTTCTCTACGACCTCGTTCCTGAAGGAAGTGAGCCGCGCGCGCACGTTCGGCTTCATGCGTGACCTGGAAACGCTGCGGGCGCGCAATCTCGCTCTCGGCGGGAACATGGACAACGCCATCGTGCTCGACGATTTTCGCGTGCTGAACGAGGATGGCCTGCGTTACGAGGACGAGTTCGTCAAACACAAGATCCTCGACGCGATCGGCGACCTGTACCTGCTCGGTCACAGCCTCATCGGCGAATTCAGCGGCTTCAAGTCCGGTCACGCGCTCAACAATCGCTTGCTGCGCACGCTGATCGCCGACAAAGCGACGTGGGAAGAGGTGACTTTCGAGAACAGCGCCGACGCGCCAATTTCCTACGTGGCGGCGGCGGCAACGGCCTGACCGTTCAATCGCCGGCGTTCCCGGCTCCTCTAGCGACGTGCGCCGCGGGGCACGACCCGAACCCGGATTTCCTTCACTTCCAGCCCGACCATGGCCGACAGTTGCTGGCGCAGGCTCGCCGCCCGATAGCGCAACCGGGCACACCAGGCCGAAGAATCGACGAGGATCACAATTTCATTGTCGCGCTGCACAATGCCAGTGACATGGGAGGCTTCCGGCGCGGGCAATACGGCCGCCAGGCGCTCTTTCAGGGCGGAAAACGCCCTCGCGCGCGCATGCAGCTCCCCCAGCCGCGGGCCTGCCGCAACCAGCAATTTGGCTGCTGTTTCTGATCGCTGGGTCACACTCGGCAGCCCTTTCGGGGCCCCCAAAGCGTGCAGAAGCGCTTGTTTCGTGTCGGGTTTTTTTGCATAGTCTAGCCACTGTAAACGGCAAACTCACCGAAAGGTGAGGACGCAAAGCCACCGGTCTACGGCCCTATTGGCTATGACAGCGGGGTTGCCAGCATGGTAACGAAAACAATTCTATTTCCAGCGTTGCTTCGGCAACGGCGTGTCGTCGCCAGTCAGGCTCGCCGAAGCGCCAGATCGTCGGCAAGTTCGTCGGAATGGTACGTAGTTTCGCTTCGGGGGCGAACTGCATGAATGTGATTATTTTTGGCCGGCGGCATGGCCGCGTGCGGCAATTCAACCTTGCGAGCCCAAGAGTCTGGGGCGTCGCGGGCGCCTCCATTGTGGGCGCGATCGCGCTCGCCTTCGTTGCCGGCCATTACTTCGGATTTCACCGTGGCCTCGGCGAGCCCGCCGAGCAGCTGACCGCCTGGTCGAAAGAACTCTCCCAGCAACAGGCGAGCATCGACGACACGCGGCGAGTCTTGCAGGAGCGGCTCAATTCCCTTGCCGCCCGCATCGGCCAGATGAACGCCCACGTGATCCGTCTCGACGCGCTCGGTCGGCGGCTGACGCAGATGGCGAAACTCGACAGCCGGGAATTCGACTTCGACCACGCGCCAGCGCAGGGCGGCCCTGAGACACCGGCCGATGGCGTCGGTCCGGCGATGCCGACGCTGACGTCGATGATCGATACCCTCGATCAGCAGCTGACGCAGCGGCAGCAGCAGATGACGACTCTCGAAAACGCGATCCTCACGCGCGACCTCGAGGAACAGATTCACCCGGAAGGGCGCCCGGTCCATCAGGGCTACCTGTCATCGTATTTCGGCGAGCGCACCGATCCGATCAACGGCACCACGGCGTACCACAAGGGAGTCGATTTCGCCTCGGTGGAAGGCACCGAAGTGCTGGCGGTCGCCGCCGGCGTCGTCACCTGGTCGCGTGAGCGCTTCGGTTACGGCCGCATGGTCGAGATCAACCACGGCAACGGTTACGTCACCCGCTACGCGCACAACGAACGCAACCTCGTGACGGTCGGCCAGACCGTCCAGAAGGGCCAGGCCATCGCACTGATGGGATCGACGGGCCGCGCCACCGGCCCGAATCTGCACTTCGAAGTGCTGTTCAATGGCCGGCAGGTCAATCCGCTCCAGTTCCTCGGCAACTCCCGGTAAAAAGGGACATTCCTGATTTCGCCCTGCGGCGAGCCGCCGGCGGGGCGGCGAAATCAGGAATGTCCCTGTTTTCTCCGTTGAGGAATGTCCGGCGAACCCCATTTCCCCGCCCACCGGTCTCTTACGTAGAATACCCGGCCTTTGACCCCCCGCCCGACCGGCCCGGTTGGCGCGCAGGTCTTTTGAATTCATGAGGTTGACGTAGTGTTCGCGCTGATCACCAAGATTTTCGGCAGCCGTAATCAACGGCTGCTCAAGGAGTATGCGGGCTATGTCGAGCGCGCGAACGGCTTCGAGCCCGCTCTCGTCGCCTTGTCGAACGAGGACCTGGCCCGCAAGACCGACGAGTTCCGGACGCGGCTGACGGACGGCGCCACGCTCGATGAGCTCCTGCCCGAAGCATTCGCGGTCGTGCGCGAGGCGGCGAAACGCACGCTCAGGATGCGCCACTTCGACATGCAGCTGGTCGGCGGCATCGCGCTTCACCAGGGCAAGATCTCCGAGATGCGGACCGGCGAAGGCAAGACGCTGGTCGCGACGCTTCCGGCCTATCTCAACGCGTTGCCGGGCAAGGGCGTGCACGTCGTCACTGTCAACGAGTACCTCGCGCAGCGCGACGCCGACTGGATGGGCCCGGTGTTCCGCTTCCTCGGGCTTTCGGTCGGCGTCATCAAGAATTCCCAGTCGAGCGAGGAGAAGCGGGCGGCCTACGCGACCGACATCACCTACGGCACCAACAACGAATACGGCTTCGACTATCTCAGGGACAACCTGGCGTTCCGGCTCGAGGATCGCGTGCAGCGCGGCCTCAACTACGCGATCGTCGACGAGGTGGACTCGATCCTGATCGATGAGGCGCGCACGCCGCTCATCATCTCGGGTCCCGCCGAAGAGAGCACCGAGCTTTACGTGAAGATCAACGCGCTTGTGCCGCGGCTGGCGGTGCAGAAGCGCGAGATCCCGCACGACTCGCCGCTCGCGGCGAAGCTTTTGAAAAACGCGCAGCAGAAGTCGCGCGGCAATGGCATGGACCTCGAGGCCGACGAGGACTACATCGAGCCGGGCGACTACACGCTCGATGAGAAGCATCGCCAGGCGCATCTCACCGAACAGGGGCACGAACGCGTCGAGCAGCTCATGGCCGAGACCGGCATGCTGGGCGAGGGCGAGAGCCTCTACGACCCGGCGAACATCCGCCTCATGCACCACCTGAATGCGGCGCTCAGGGCGCATGCGATCTACAAGCGTGACGTCGAGTACATCGTGCGCAACGGCGAGGTCGTCATCGTCGACGAGTTCACCGGCCGCATGATGCCCGGCCGGCGCTGGTCGGACGGCCTGCACCAGGCGATCGAGGCGAAGGAAGGCGTGAAGATCCGCGAGGAAAACCAGACCATCGCGTCGATCACCTTCCAGAACTATTTCCGCATGTACGGCAAGCTCGCCGGCATGACCGGCACGGCGGACACGGAAGCCTACGAATTCCAGCAGATCTACGGGCTCGAGGTCGTCGTCATCCCGACGCACAAGCCGATGGTCCGTGCGGACATGTCGGATCTCGTCTACCTCACGAAGGAAGACAAGTTCACGGCGATCGTCGAGGACATCAAGGACTGCGTGACGCGCAAGCAGCCTGCGCTCGTCGGCACGACCTCCATCGAGACTTCGGAATTTCTTTCCGACATCCTCAGCAAGCAGGACATCCCGCACGAAGTGCTGAACGCGAAGCAGCACGCTCGCGAAGCCGAGATCGTCGCGCAGGCAGGGCGGCCCGCCGCGATCACCATCGCCACCAACATGGCAGGCCGCGGCACCGACATCGTGCTGGGCGGCAACGTCGAAGCCGAGATCACACGCCTCGACGACGTGGACGAAACGACAGCAGCGCGACTGCGCGCCGAATGGCAGGTGCGGCACGACGAGGTGCTCGCGGCGGGCGGCCTGCACATCGTCGGCACCGAGCGGCACGAGTCACGCCGCATCGACAACCAGCTGCGCGGCCGCTCGGGGCGGCAGGGCGACCCGGGCTCGAGCCGCTTCTACCTGTCGCTCGAAGACAACCTGATGCGCATCTTCGGCGACCCCGAACGCACCAAGGCACTGCTGTCGCGAGTCGGCATGAAAGCCGGCGAAGTCATCGAGAGCCGCCTCCTCACGCGCCAGATCGAGAAGGCGCAGCGCAAGGTGGAAGCGCACAACTTCGACATGCGCAAGCACCTGCTCGAATACGACGACGTCGCGAACGAGCAGCGCAAGGTGATCTACCAGCAGCGCACGGAGCTCATGGCGGCCGAGGACGTCAAGGAAGCGGTGCGCGAGATTCGCGGGGAAGTCATCGCGATCCTGATCGAGCAGTTCGTTCCGGCGAAGTCACTGCCCGAGCAGTGGGATCTCGAGGGCCTCGCGCAGGCGGTCGAGCGCGACTTCGCCGTGCGGCCCGACCTCAAGGCGGGCGCGGAGGCCTTCAACGACGAAACCGACGTGCGCAAGCGCGTCGTGGAGACGATCGAGGGGGAGTACGAACGCAAGGTCGCGAACGTCGGCGAGCCGGTCATGCGCTCGATCGAGAAGCAGGTGATGCTGCAGCAGCTCGACCTGCACTGGCGCGAGCACCTGGCGGCCATGGATTACCTTCGCCAGGGCATCGGCTGGCGTTCGCTTGCCGGGCGCAAGCCCGAGCAGGAGTACAAGCGCGAGGCCTTCGATCTCTTTTCCAACATGCTCGACCGCATCAAGCACGATTCGATTTCGCTGCTGTCCCGCATCCAGGTGCGCAGCCAGACGGAAATCGAACAGGAAGAAGAGGAGCGTCACCGCCGCCTGGCGCGCGCCATGCAGCTGCAGCACGCCGAAGCGCCATCGGTGGTTGCGCCGCCGCCGCAGCCCGAGCGGGGACCCGGCTCAGAGGAGTCCCAGGTCCTCGCGACGCCGTACGTGCGCAAGGATCTGAAGGTTGGCCGCAACGAGCCCTGCCCCTGCGGGTCCGGCAAGAAATACAAGCATTGCCATGGGTCCCTCGGCTGAGCGGATCGTGCGCGTCGTCGCGGGGATCGTCCGTGACGGCGCAGGACGAGTGCTCATCGCGCAACGGCCCGCCGGGAAGCACATGGCCGGCGGCTGGGAATTTCCCGGCGGGAAGCTCCACGATGGAGAGTCCGCCGAGGACGCGCTCGTGCGGGAGCTCAAGGAGGAGCTAGGCATCGACATCGCGGGCCTCGAGCGCTTCATGACCGTCGACCATGAATATCCGGACCGGCGCGTCATCCTGCAGACCTTCCTTGTCCGCCAGTGCCGGGGTGAACCCGAGGGGCGGGAGGGCCAGGCCATCCGGTGGTGTCCGCTCGCTGAACTCGGCGAAGCGGGCATTCTACCCGCCGACCTGCCGATCATTGCCGCCCTGAACGCCGCAAAATAGCGCCACCAGAAGATTCAGACGGAGCCTTACCATGGCGGATTCCAAGCGGAGATTCTCCCTGACGGGCGCGCTTTGCCTCTTGCCGGCGGCCTGTGCAGCGCTGTTGCTCGCCTCCTGTGCGGCTCGGGAATCGAAACCGCAGTCGAGCTCCGCGGTGCCGCCAGCCGGCGCCACGATCGCCTATCCGCCCGCGCGGCGGACCGACCACGTGGATACGTACTTCGGTGAAACCGTCGCGGATCCGTACCGCTGGATGGAAGACATGGGTTCGGCGGACCTGCACGAGTGGGTGAGCGCCGAGAACAAGATCTCTCGCCAGTACCTCGATGCCGTCCCCGAGCGCGACATCATCAAGAAGCGCCTCGATGCGCTCTGGCACTACGCGCACTTCAATGTCCCGAAGCATGCAGGCGAGCGCTATTTCTACCTGAGCAACGACGGTACGCAGGACCAGAGCGTGCTGTACGTCACCGAGGGTCTCGTCGGGGCCCCGCGCGTCCTGATCGATCCGAATCTCCTGACCGCGGATCGCACGACCGCGGTCTCCGAGATTTCGCCGTCGTCCGACGGCAGGTTGCTCGCGTATTCGGTCTCGGAAAGCGGTTCCGACTGGCGCATCTGGCGCGTACGCCGGGTGGACTCCAACGAGGAACTGCCGGACATCGTGCGTCACACGAAGTTCGTGACCGTCGCCTGGGACAAGGCGGGGGCAGGCTTCTACTACCTCAACTATCCAACGCTCGCCGACGGTTCGGGCGACGGCAACGCGCAGGCGAGCGTCTACTATCACAAGCTCGGCACCGTCCAGAACGCCGACAAGCACATCTATACGGTAACGGAAAAGACGACGCGCAATCCGTTTCCCGTCGTCACCGACGACGGCCGTTACCTGCTCTTCTACATCAGCGATGAGCAGATCGAGAACGCGATCTACTATCTCGACCTCGCCGAGCCCGGCGCTGCGGTCGTGAGACTCTTCGATCGCTGGGACGGCATCTACCAGGTTATCGGCAACGAGGGACGCATCGTCTATGTCTGGATGACGACCGGCGCGCCGCTCGGACGGGTCGTCGCCGTCGATCTTGATCGGCCGGATCCCGCCAACTGGCGTGTCGTGGTACCCGAAGCGGCGGAAGCCATCGACCAGGCGCAACTCGCCGGGGGCGTGGTCGTCGTCTCCTATCTCAAGGACGCCCACTCGGTAGTCCGTCTCCATGGAGCCGACGGTTCCGCGAAGGGTGCAGTCAATCTCCCTGGCATCGGCACGGTCGAGAGTCTCGGTGGCCGGGGCGATCTCAACGAGGCGTTCTTCCAGTACTCGGATTTCTTCACTCCGGAATCGATCTATCGGCTGGAGCCGCGGAGCAACCGTCTTGAACTTTTCCGCAAGCCATCGAGCGGGCTCGATGCTTCACGCTATGTCACCGAACAGGTCTTCTACGCGAGCAAGGACGGCACGAAGGTGCCGATGTTCATCACGCATCGGCGCGACCTCAAGCTCGACGGCGGGAACCCGGTCCTGCTCTACGGTTATGGCGGCTTCAGCCTGGCCGAGTCGCCGCGCTATCGGCCGCACATGGCGGGCTGGCTCGAGATCGGCGGCGTGTACGCGCTTGCGAACCTGCGCGGCGGCGCGGAGTACGGCGAGGCGTGGCATGTCGCTGGCACGAAGCTCGCGAAGCAGAACGTGTTCGATGACTTCATCGCCGCGGCCGAGTGGCTCATCGCGAACCACTACACGAATCCGAAGCGCCTTGCGATCCACGGGCGCAGCAACGGAGGTCTCCTCGTCGGCGCGGTCGTCGATCAGCGGCCGGATCTCTTTGCAGCGGCGCTGCCCAAGGTCGGCGTCATGGACATGCTGCGCTATCACACGGCGAGTGCCAATGCGCGCAACTGGGGCGCCGACTTCGGTCTCAGTGAGAATGAAGCGGAGTACCGTGCACTACGGGCGTATTCCCCGTATCACAACATCCATGCGGGGACCTGCTATCCGCCGACGCTGATCACGAGCGCAGAGCAGGATGATCGCGTCGTGCCGTGGCACAGCTACAAGTACGGCGCCGAGCTGCAGCATGCACAGGGCTGTGCGAATCCGGTCCTCGTCAGCATCGAGACGCGCGCCGGCCATCGGGACGGCCGGCCGGTATGGATGTGGGTCGAGGACTACACCGATCAGTGGGCGTTTCTTGCGAAGGAACTCCACATGACGATTACGCCGTAAGAGGGGACAGACTTAAGTCTGTCCCCGAGGCGCCGCGTCGTCCTCGTCGTCCGCAGGCGCTTCTTCGCCCGCAACGCGATGTTCTTCGGCGAGCCAGGCGCCGAGATCGATGAGCTTGCAACGCTCGCTGCAGAACGGGCGAAACGGATTCGCCGGGTCCCATTGCACCTCGCGCTCGCAGGTCGGGCACTTCGCACGCATCGCGCGCGGGCTCAGTAGCAGCAGGTCAGGAGAAATGAAACGTCTTCCTGCGCCTGCGCCGGGCGATTGAAGACGTCGCGCCACGTGAGGAAGCGCACGCTGCAGCGGTAGTGGCTGCCGCTGATTTCGGGATAGAGCGGCGAGCCTTCCGGCAACGCGATGCGCAGCAGCTGGCAGGGGTTCTCGCGCTCGAAATTGATGTGGTACACGCCGCCCTGGGCGGCTTCGCGCTTCTGCTTGGCGTTCGCGCGGATCACCCACAGGAGTTCCGCGATGCTGTCGCAAAGCGGACGGGCGAGGCTCAGCCACTCGTTGAAGTCCTGCGTGCGGGCATCGCCCGACCGGTTCAGCCAGTGGAAGTAGTCGGGCAGGTCGAATTCACAGGTGCCGCCCGGGATCGCGCTTCGATGCTTGACCGCATTCAGGAACTCCGAGTCCCTGAGCGGCTGCATATACATCCCGCCGATGTTCGTCAGGTCGCTGCGCAGGCGCATGAGATTCGACAGCACGGCGCGCAGGCGTCCCGAGTCAACGCTCGGATTCGACTGATACACGTTGAGCCCGTGGATCTGCCGCTCGAGTTCCTTCAGGACCTCGGTGCGCACGTCGCCGCGCGCGCTGATTGCAAGAATTTCAAGCAGGCTCGAGACCGCGGCGCGGCTGCTCCAAACGGTCGGTGTCTCGTTGTGGTAGAGCGCTTGCGAGTAGAGGAAGTCGAGCCGAAGGAACGTGCGCATGCGCTCGGTGAGAGGCTGCTCGTACACGACCCAGCTGTCCGCGGTGCGGGCCTGGGCTCTGGATTCGGGCGCGGCGGTCTGATTCATTTCCACATTCTGAGCCACGCCCTTGCCCGGGGGCAATGGCCCGTTGACGCTCAGGTGCGCCTGCGGGCGGCGTCTGCGCGCTCGGCCGCGAGCTTGCGATAGCGGGCGTCGAGCTCACGGACCTTGTTTGCGAGCGCAGCGACGTCCGAGTCGTTCGCGATGACGTCGTCTGCCTGGGCGAGGCGCTCGTTGCGGCTCGCTTGCGCCGCAAGCACTGAGCGAGCCTCCTCCTCCGACGAGGCGTCACGCTGCATGAGACGCGCGATCTGGACCGCAGGCGCACAGTCGACGACGAGCACGCGATCGACGCTCGGCTTGAGGCCCGTCTCCACCAGCAGCGGTATCACCAGGATCTGATAGGGCCCGCCGCTCACCGCGGATAGTTCATTCATTTGTACGCGGATGCGCGGGTGCAGGATCTCCTCGAGGCGCCTGCGCTCCGCGGCATTGTGAAATACGATGGCCCTGAGCCGCTTGCGATCGAGCCGTCCGTCCGCGCCGAGCACCGAGGGGCCAAAGGTCGCGACGACCGCGGCGAGCCCCGGTGTATTGGGCTCCACGACTTCGCGCGCGATTTCGTCGGTATCGATGACGGGCACACCCAGCGACCGAAAGACATTTGCGGCGGCGCTTTTGCCGCTTGCGATGCCCCCGGTAAGTCCGACCCGAAAGAACGCGCGCCCGTGGGTCGCGCTTGCTGGCGGCTGCTCAGGCATGACCGATGCCCGCCATCCTGAAGTAACCGCGGGTTATTTCCGGGCCCCACATGAGGCCGATCCAGCCGGCCGCCGCAAGGTACGGTCCGAATGGAATCGGCAGCTGCCGGTCCCGCCCGCGAAAGACAATGAGCGCGATGCCGACAATGGCCCCGGTGGCCGCGGACATCAGCACGATTGGCAGCATCATCTGCCAGCCCATCCAGGCGCCGAGGGCGGCCAGCAGCTTGAAGTCGCCGTAGCCCATGCCCTCTTTTCGGGTCAGGAGCTTGAAAAGCCAGTACACGCTCCAGAGGCTGAGGTAACCCGCCGCTGCCCCGGCGATCGCTGCTACCGGATCGACCGGCAGAGCGAAACCGACGTCCTGCCGTCCGAGGCCCGCGCTTGCCACGAGACCGATCCAGCAAAGCGGAAGTGTCAGGCTGTCCGGCAGGAGCTGGGTGTCGATATCGATCGCGCTCATCGCGATCAGGAACCAGGTGACGGCGAGGCCGCAGAGCGCCGTCCACCCGAACCCGAAATGCCAGGCGACGGCCGCCGACAGGCAAGCGGTGAGCAGCTCGATGATGGGATAGCGGACCGAGATTCTCGTGCGGCAGCCGGCGCACCTGCCGCGCAGGACGAGGTAGCTGAATACCGGGATGTTGTGGATGGCCCAGATCTGCTTGCCGCAGGTCGGGCAGCGGCTGCGCGGGGTGAACAGATTGAATCGCGGCAGGGCGGGGCTCTCCTGGCCGTCGAGTTCGGCGCACTGCTGGCGCCAGTCGCGATCCATCATGATGGGCAGACGATAGATGACGACGTTCAGGAAGCTGCCGATCGCGAGCGACAGCACGAATACGATGGCGCTGAAGAGCGCCGGGGATTCGCTCAGGAGCTGCGCGGCTTCCATCCGGGGATCTGCCTCGACCTCAAAGCAAAAACGCCGCGGCTGCGGCCGCGGCGTCTTGCTCCAGTTTCGTAAGCCGGTGCGGGCGCGGAGCGCAGTTCGTCAAACGACCGCTCCGAGCTTGAAGATCGGCAGGTACATCGCGATCACGAGGCCGCCGACGAGCACGCCGAGGATCGCCATGATGAGCGGTTCGAGCAAGCTCGACATCGCGTCGACCGCGTTGTCCACTTCCGCCTCGTAGAAGTCCGCGACCTTTGCGGACATCGCATCGAGCGAGCCCGGCTCTTCGCCGACCGCGATCATCTGCACGACCATGTTCGGGAAGAGGCCTGTCGTTTCCATCGAACGCTGCAGGCGCTGGCCGGTCGATACCTCGTCGCGCATCCTGAGCACGGCGCGTTCGTAGACGATGTTGCCGGTGGCGCCGGCGACGGACTCCAGCGCCTCGACGAGCGGCACGCCGGCCGCGAACATGGTCGAGAGCGTGCGCGCGAATCTGGCGATCGCCGCCTTCACCATGATCGGACCAATGATGGGGAGCTTGAGCGTCATGCGGTCGATCCACTCGCGCATCGACTTCGAACGCTTGTGAAAATAGGCAAACGCGTAGATGCCCGCGCCGAGGACGACGGCGATGTAGACGCCATTGCTCTGCACGAATCGCGAAATGTCGATGACGAACTGCGTGAACGCAGGCAGGTCCGCGCCGAAGCCCTTGAAGAGGCTTTCGAACTGCGGGATCACGAATATGAGCAGAATGAAGGTGACGACGATTGCGACGACCATGACCGCCGCGGGATAGAAAAGGGCCTTCTTGACCTTTTTCTTCAGCGCTTCGGTCTTTTCTTTGTAGGTCGCGATCTTGTCGAGGAGGCTCTCGAGCGCACCAGCCTGTTCGCCGGCTTCCACGAGATTTACGAAAAGGTCGTCGAAATGCAGCGGATGCTTGGCAATTGCCTCGTGGAGCGACGTGCCGCCCTCGATATCGGACTTGATGTCGAGGATCAACTTCTGCATCGCCGGCTTTTCATGGCCATTGCCGACGATTTCGAACGCCTGCACGAGCGGGATTCCCGCGCCGAGCATGGTTGCGAGCTGGCGGCTGAAGATGGCGATGTCGCCCGCATTGGGCTTGCCGCCGGCCTTGAATGCCTGCGACTGCTTCTTGACGCGGGTCGGCACGACGCCCTGGCGCCGCAAGTCGGCGCGCAAGGCCGTCTCGCTGACCGCGAGCTGTTTGCCCTTGACCCGGTTTCCCTTCTTGTCCTTGCCCTCCCAGGCGAAGGGAATGTCCTTCTTCAGTGCAATTGCTGTCTGCGCCATATGCGATGCTTCCTGTTACGAGCCCCTTGCGTTCGCCTGCCCCTTGAAAAAAATATTCGACGTCAGTCGACCGTCACGCGGTTGATTTCGTCGAGACTTGTCATTCCATCCTTGACCTTGTTCAGGCCCGATCGCCTGAGGTCAATGACTCCTTCCTTGATTGCCTGGTCGGCGATGTGCATCGCGCCGCCGCCTTCCATGATGATCCTGCCGATGGCTTCCGTGACCGGCATGACCTGGTAGATGCCGACCCGTCCCTTGTACCCGTCGACGCAGTTCGAGCAGCCAACGGCCTTGAAGATCGTGACTTCCTTCTTGAGATCCACTTCGGTGAATCCTTCCCGGATCAGCGCGTCGTGCGGAATTTCCAGCTTCGTCTTGCAGTTATTGCAGAGCCGGCGTGCCAGACGTTGCGCGATGATCAGGCTCACTGAGGTTGCGATCGCGTAGGGCTTGACGCCCATGTCGACCATGCGCGTCAGGGTCTGGGGAGCGTCGTTCGTGTGCAGCGTCGAGAGCACGAGGTGGCCCGTCTGCGCCGCCTTGATCGCGATTTCGGCCGTCTCGAGGTCGCGGATTTCGCCGACCATGATCACGTCCGGGTCCTGGCGCAGGAACGCACGCAGTGCCGACGCGAAGGTGAGTCCGACCTTCGGATTGACGTTGACCTGGTTGACGCCCGGGAGGTTGATTTCCGACGGGTCTTCCGCCGTCGAGATGTTCGTGTCTTCGGTGTTGAGTATGTGCAGGCCGGTGTACAGCGACACGGTCTTGCCGCTGCCCGTCGGGCCGGTGACGAGGATCATGCCCTGGGGCTTCGCCAGGTACTTCAGGTAGATCTCTTTCTGCAGGGCTTCGTAGCCGAGCGCATCGATGCCGAGCATCGCGCTCGAGGGGTCGAGAATTCGGAGCACGATCTTCTCGCCGAAGAGGGTCGGGCAGCTCGACACGCGGAAGTCGATGGCCCGGTTCTTCGACAGGCGCATCTTGATGCGCCCGTCCTGCGGCACGCGCCGTTCGGCGATGTCGAGCCGCGACATGACCTTGAGGCGCGCGGCGATCTTGGTCGCGAGCTGCACCGGCGGCATCGCGACTTCCTTCAGCACGCCATCGAGGCGCGTGCGGATGCGGAAGGTCTTCTCGTAGGGTTCGAAGTGCACGTCGCTCGCGCCCTTCTTGATGGCGTCGAGCAGGACCTTGTTCACGAAGCGGACGATGGGGGCGTCTTCGACGTCGTCACGCGTGGCGGCATCCGTGTCGAGTTCCTCGTCGCCGCCGGTGACTTCAAGGTTTTCAAGGTCGAAGTCATCGTCGCCCATCGCGGGCATCGAGACGTCGACCTGCTCGATCGCCTTGGTGACGGCAATTTGCAGCTTGTCGTCTTCCACGACGACCGCCTCAACGCCCATGCCGGTCTGGAACTTGACCTCATCGATGGCGTGCAGGTTGGTCGGATCGGAGACGGCCAGGAACAGGCGCTTGCCCCGGCGCGAGAGCGGCAATACCCGGTGCTTGAGCAGCAACTTGTCCGCAACGATCTTGATCGTATCGAGGTCGAGATTGACGGCGTCCAGGTCGAGCAGCGGCACGCCAAACTCGCCGGACGCGGCGATGGCGATCTCGCGGGCATTCGCGAGCCCCGCATTGACCAGATGGGTGACGAAGCTGAGTTTCTTTTCCTTGGCCTGATTCAACGCGTCGAGCATCGTGGCCTCATCCAGGAGGCCATCCTGGACGAGCCTCTGGGGAAGGCCGCCAAGGGATGCTTTGGCGGCGTTTCCGACCGCCATGATTGCGTTGTCGTTCATAGCCTTAGATGATCGCGGGCGACGACCAGCATGCGACGAAGTCCGGGCCTAGTCTACCCAAGTTGCTCCCCGGATCAATTGTCAAATCGCGCCGATCGTCGCATATCGACCCCGCCAAGCGCGTGATTCGACTCACACAAAAGAAGAGGCCCCTCGCGTGAGGGGCCTCCCAGTATCGCAACTCGAAACTGCTGGCTTACGGCCGGCAGGTCGCAGGCAGGTACTTGTTGTTGACGGTCGTCAAACCGGCGGCCGCAGGAGCAACGATGGCCGGGTCGTGAGTATTGGCCGGCACAGTGCGCTGACCACAGACCCACACCACGTCATTGTTGCCGGCGCCAGCTGCCCCGCTCAACCTAGGCTGCAGCGCGAGCGTCAGGGTATTAAGGTTGGCGTTCGCTTGGGCAGGAGCAACCGAGGAGTACGTGATTAGCAGCGTGCCACCGGGGGCGGCGATGTTTACAGACTGAACGTACTTGCCGCTCGGGATTTCGCCCGCCGCGTGGCCCAAGGTACCGGCAAGACCCGTGACCGCAGTCGGCCAGTTGCCGTTCTGGGCATAGAACTCAGCAACTTCCGCCTTCAGCGAGCCGGCGAGGTTCAGACCTTCAGTCACCTGCGCGCGGATCGTGTAGTCCTGGTAGGCCGGGATCGCGATCGCGGCCAAAATGCCGATGATCGCGACCACGATCATCAGTTCGATAAGGGTGAAACCCTTTTGGATCATCTTCATGAGAGCTCCTAGTGAGAAAAGACAGCGATGAACACGAACGGCGCAAAGCGCCAGTGACGGGAAGATTTGCAAGGCGTGTGCCACGACCTGCCGGTCGCTGCCAACTGATTGAATTGCAAGCTCAATGCGCCCGTTCGAGGCTTCGGGCTTTACTTATTTGTGTGGGTCTTCGCGGACGCAGCAGGCAGTTAGCGTCACAAACTGACGCAGGTTGTCAGTGTGCGTTGCCAGATGAGGACAGGCGACTTATTCGAGCCCGAGCTTCTTCACGCGGTAGCGCAGGGCCCGGAAGCTCATGCCGAGGAGCTTGGCTGCGGCAGTCTTGTTGTACCGGGTCTGTTCGAGCGCCTTCACAATGGCTTCCCGCTCCATGTCTTCGAGCTGCTCGCCGAGCGCGCCCGCACCCTGCGCCGCACCTTGCGACGCCGCGGCTGCCGTAGTGCGCAGCTGAATGTCACCCACGCCGACGACACCGCTCGAGGAGAGCGTAATGGCCCGTTCCAGGATGTTCTCAAGCTCCCGGACGTTGCCGGGAAACTGATACGCCTCGAGGGCGTGAACGGCGTCGGGATGAATGGCCGGCGCTTCGATCTTCATGCGGCGCGCGAGCCGGTTGACGATCGCGTCGGCCAGTACCGCTATGTCTTCAACGCGCTCCCGGAGGGCCGGCACCCGCAATTCGATGACGTTGACCCGATAGAAGAGGTCCTCGCGAAATTTGCCTTCGGCCACCAGGTCCGCGAGCTTTCGATGGGTCGCCGACAGGATGCGCACATCGACCGGGGCCTCGCGCGACTCGCCGACGGGGCGCACGGTTTTCTCCTGGATGAGGCGCAGCAGCTTCACCTGCATGTGCAGCGGCAGGTCTGCGACTTCGTCCAGGAAGAGCGTGCCGGCTTCCGCTGTCTGCACCAGGCCCTTCTTGTCCGCGACGGCGCCGGTGAAACTGCCGCGCTTGTGGCCGAAGAGTTCACTTTCCATGAGCTCCGTCGGAATGGCGCCGCAATTGACGGGGATGAAGGGGCCTTCACGGCGCGCGCTCGACTCGTGGATCATCTGCGCCACCAGTTCCTTGCCGGTGCCGGATTCGCCGAATATGTGCACGGGGGCCTGGCTGCGAGCGACCTTGCCGATCATGTCGCGCAGCTGCTGGATGGCGTGTGACGCGCCGAGCAGGCGCGGACCGAACCTTGTCGTCGTTTCGCCGCCCCCGGGCCCTGCAAGCTTGATCGCGCTCGAAACGATCTTGCGCAGGTCGGCGAGGTCGAGCGGTTTCGATACGAAATCGAAGGCGCCGAGCTTCAAGGCCTTGACCGCCGATTCGACGTTGCCATGGGCCGTGATCACCGCGACCGGCAGGTCCGGCCGGTTGTTCTGGATCCATTCGACGAGATTGAGCCCGTTGCCGTCCGGCAGATTCATGTCGGTGAGGCAGAGGTCGAATTTTTCATCGCGCAACAGTTCGCGCGCTCTCGCCATGTCGTGTGCTGCGCGCGATTCGAGATTCATGCGGCCGAGCGTGATCGACAGGAGTTCGCACAGATCGGGTTCGTCGTCGACGACCAGGACGGTAGGGCGGGGCATGGAGCGTCTCTTATCCTGTCCAGCGCTGCGGATCGGCGAAGACGACGCGGAAAATACTACCACCGCCCTGGCGCGGCTCGTAGATGAGCACGGCGCCGTTGCACTGGCAGAGCTCGCGCGCGAGGAACAGGCCGAGTCCCGTCCCGCCCTTGTTTCCGGTGAAGAAGGGTTCGAAGATCCGCTCCGCGTTATCCGGGCTGATGCCCGGCCCGCGATCGCAGACCTCGAGGAACGGGCGCGTGCTCAATGCAGCGCGGCCCCAGCGCAGCTCGATGGCCGTCCCGCTGCCATCGGCCGGCGCGTACTTGAGGGCGTTGTCGCAGAGATTCCACAGCACCTGGCGCAGATGCGAGGGATCGGCGCTCACTTCCATGCCGGCCTCGGGATCGATGAGAGTCAGCCGCGCCTCGGGAATCTGCATGGTCTCGGCGAACTCCTCGACGAAGGCATGCAGCCAGTCGCCGAGCGCGATGCGTTCCGGATGGGTCGCATCGCGCCGTGAGAGCTTGAGCACGTTGTTGATGATCGTATTCACGCGCTCGGAATTGGTGCGGATGATATCGGTCAGCCGCTGTTCCTCCGCACCGAGCACGGGCGACTCGGCAAGCAGTTGCCCCGCATGGCTCATCGCGGCGACGGGATTGCGGATCTCGTGAGCGATGCTCGCGCTCAGGCGCCCGAGTGCGGCGAGCTTCGACTGCTGGATCTTCTCCGCCAGCAAGCTCGTATCCTCGAGAAACACGAGGATCGGCGCGGGCGGCTGGCTGCCGAGCGCGGCAAAATGCGGTTGCACGACCCGCGATCCATCGCTTGCGATGAACGTGGTCGAGCCGGCCTGCAGTTCCTGCGGATTACGCCTCCAGGTGCTGAGAAAATACAGGAGCTTCGGCGACACCTCGCCGAGCAGCGCCCCCGGCATCGCACTCGCGGGTCCCAGGATCTGCGCGGCGGATTCATTGATGAGGCGAACGCGATCGCTCGCGTCCACCACCACGATGCTCTCGCGCATGCGCTGGATGATGTACTGGCTGAGCTCGGCGAGATTGGCGAGGTCGACTTCGCGCTGGTGCACCAGCGCTTCACTTTCCCGCAAACGTCGGCCGAGCACCGTGCCGGCGGCGGCGAACGCGAACATGATGACGCCGACGACGCCGGCCGAAGTCAGGTACGCCGGATCGGTATTTCCCAGGCGCACGCCGAGCAGCTCCTGGCCGACGACCGCGATCGAGCAGATGGCGGCGATGAAATAGGCGCGCCGGCTTTCGAACAGGAGGCTTCCGGCGGCGACCGGAATGATGATGAGAATACCGAGACCGCCCGCCATGCCACCGCTCGCGAGCATGAGCGTCGTGATGGCAACGACATTGAACACGAGGTGCGTGACGATCTGGATGTTGAGTGGCGGCCAGCGCCTCTTGAGTCCCGCGGTGCCGACGCACGCCAGCGCGAAGTACGTGCCTGCCGTGACGAGAAACAGGATAGGGTACGGATAGGCCGCGTCGGCCAGGCGCGCGGTCCCGCTCAACCAGAAAGCGGCCCCCGCTACGAGCGGCGACAGCAGGCCGAACAGATTGACGAGGCCCAGCACGCGCCAGCTGAGCGAGGAGAAGTTCTGCTTGGCGGAATTTTCCATGAACGCTTCGATCGCCATGCGCTGCGTGTCGGTACGATCATCGGCCGGCCTTCGCCAGCGGCGCGCAACTTTAGCATGCTTGCTCGGCCCGCAGGTTTTGCGCACCCCGAGCCTTTCCTTCAGAATGACGAACGCCGCACATGAACCTGCACGAATACCAATCAAAAGAGCTGTTCGCCCGCTGCGGCATTCCGGTTCCTCAGGGTCGGGTCGCGACGACGGCCGACGAGGCAGCGGCTGCGGCTGAAAGCCTCGGCGGCGCACTCTGGGTCGTCAAAGCCCAGGTGCACGCCGGCGGCCGCGGCAAGGGCGGCGGCATCAAGCTCGCGAGGGATGTCGCAGCGGTGCGCGCCGCGGCCGCGCAAATGCTCGGCGAGCGGCTCGTCACGCCTCAGACCGGCCCGGAAGGCCTGCCGATCGGAAAAGTCTACGTCGAGCAGGGCTCGGCGATCGCGCGCGAGATTTACCTGAGCCTCGTGCTCAATCGCGAGAAGAGCCGCATCGCCTTCGTCGCCTCGGCTGCGGGCGGCATGGACATCGAGGAAGTCGCCCACAAGTCGCCGGAAAAAATCGTGAGGGTGAACATTCACCCGGCCGCCGGGCTGCAGCCGTACCAGTGCCGGCAGCTGGCCTTCGGGCTTGGCTTCACGGGCGAGCAGGTTGCGGAATTCTCCTCGCTCGCAGGCAAGCTCTACCGCCTCTATCTCGATCTCGATGCGAGTCTCATCGAAGTCAATCCGCTCATCGTCACCAAGGACGGCAGACTGCTTGCGCTCGATGCGAAGATCAACATCGATGCCAACGCACTCTTCCGTCAGAAGGAGGCCGAGGGGCTGCGCGATCCGAGCCAGGAAGACCCCATGGAGCGCATCGCGAGCGAGCACGACCTCAATTACGTCTCGCTCGACGGCGACATCGCCTGCATGGTGAACGGTGCCGGGCTCGCCATGGCGACCATGGACCTCATCAAGCTGCACGGCGGTGCGCCGGCGAATTTCCTCGACGTCGGCGGCGGCGCGACGGCCGAGCGCGTGACGGCGGCATTCAAGCTGATCCTCTCGAACCGCAAGGTGCGGGCGATTCTCGTGAATATCTTCGGCGGCATCGTCCGCTGCGATCTCATTGCCGAAGGCATCATCACCGCCGTCAAGGAAGTCGGCGTGAGTCTCCCGGTCGTCGTGCGCCTGGAAGGCACGAACGCCACGGAGGCGCGCAAGCTCCTGGCCGACAGCGGTCTTGCGATCACGGCCGCGAGCGACCTCACCGATGCCGCGAAGAAATCCGTCGCGGCCGCGCGCAAGGCCCGCCAATGAGCATTCTCGTCGACGGCAAGACGAAGGTGATCTGCCAGGGGTTCACCGGCAAGCAGGGTACGTTTCACTCCGAGCAGTGCCTCAAGTACGGCACCAGGCTCGTCGGCGGCGTCACGCCGGGTCGCGGCGGGCAGAAGCACCTGGGTCTGCCGGTGTTCGACACGGCGAGCGCGGCAGTGCGGGCGACCGGCGCGGAAGTGAGCATGATCTATGTGCCGGCGCCCTTTGCGGCGGACGCAATTCTCGAGGCGGCCGACGCCGGCATCCGGTTGATCGTCTGTATCACCGAGGGCATTCCGGTCAATGACATGGTGAAGGTGAAAGCGGCGCTCGCAACCAGCGAGAGCCGCCTCATCGGCCCGAACTGTCCGGGCATCATCACGCCGGGCGGCTGCAAGATCGGCATCATGCCGGGCTTCATCCACCGGCCGGGGCGTGTCGGCATTGTTTCGCGCTCGGGCACCCTCACCTACGAGGCCGTGTACCAGACAACGCGCATCGGTCTCGGACAGAGCACCTGCGTCGGCATCGGCGGCGATCCCGTCCGCGGCATGAACTTCATCGACGTGATAGCGCTCTTCGAGGACGACCCGCGGACGGACGGCATCATCATGGTCGGCGAAATCGGCGGCAGCGACGAGGAGGCGGCGGCCGAATTCATCCGCGGGAACGTGTCGAAACCCGTGGTCGCGTACATCGCGGGCGTCACCGCTCCGCCGGGCAAGCGCATGGGCCACGCAGGGGCCATTGTCGCCGGCGGCAAGGGCACGGCGGCCGACAAGTTCAAGGCGCTGGAGGCGGCGAAGGTGCGCACCGTGCATTCGCCGGCGGACCTCGGCTCGGCCATCGCGCAGGCGCTTGCGCCGCGCGGGCGTGTCAAACGTCGAGCGGCGCCGAAGCCCGCCCGGCGCAAGAAATGATTTCGGAGGCGATCTCCTGCCAGGGAGTTCGCGGCAATCGTGTCAAAACCGCTGTGTATCGCGCTCGCCCAACTCGACTTCTTCGTCGGCGACGTTGAGGGCAATGCAGAACGCGTGCTGGCCGCCGCGGCCGATGCGCGCGATCGCCTGAAGGCGGATCTCGTCGCCTTCCCCGAACTGACGCTGTCCGGCTATCCGCCGGAGGACTTGCTCTTCCACGCGAGCATGCGGCGCAAGGTGAGCGAGGCCCTGGGTCGCGTCGTTCGTGAACTCAACGGCATCGCGGCGATCGTCGGCTTCCCGGAATACGACGGGCGCGCCATCTACAATTCGGCGGCGCTCATCGACGGCGGCCGCATTTCGGCCAAGCACCGCAAGGAATGCCTGCCGAACTACAAGGTGTTCGACGAGAAGCGCTACTTCACCGCATCGCCGGTTGCCACCGTCGTGGAATTCCGGGGCATTCGTCTGGGCATGCTGATCTGCGAGGACATCTGGGAACCCGAGCCAGCGCGCCGGTCGAAAGCGGCAGGCGCCGAACTCCTCGTCGTCATCAACGGCTCACCCTACGAGGTGAATTACCAGGCGCGGCGCGAGCGGGTCGCGCAGGACCGCGTGCGTGAAGTCTCGCTGCCCATGCTTTACGTCAACGTGGTCGGGGCGCAGGACGAACTCGTGTTCGATGGCGGTGCGTTCGCGATGAATTCAGTTGGCGAGATCGTGAGGCGCGCGGCCGCGTTCCAGCCGGGCATTGAGCTCATGGAGGTCGTGCGCCTTGCGGGGCGGGTCGAACCCGTCGCCGGTGAAATCGTTCCCTGGCTCGCGCAGGAGCCGAGCGTCTACAGCGCGCTCGTGCTTGGCGTGCGCGACTACGTCGAGAAGCATCACTTCCCGGGCGTCGTCATCGGGCTTTCCGGCGGCGTCGACTCCGCGCTGACCCTCGCGATTGCTGTCGACGCGCTCGGCGCCGACCGCGTCCAGGCCGTCATGATGCCGTCGCGCTACACCTCGCCGATGAGTCTCGAAGACGCCGAAGGCCAGGCGCGCGGGCTTGGCGTGAAATACAGCGTGATCTCGATCGAAGGCATGTTCGAGGCGACGCTCGCGGCGCTGCACCGGGAATTCGAAGGCCGCAAGCCCGACACGACCGAGGAGAACATCCAGGCGCGCTGCCGCGGAGTCCTCCTGATGGCGATCTCGAACAAGACGGGCCGCATGCTGCTCACGACGGGCAACAAGAGCGAGATGGCGGTCGGCTACGCGACGCTCTATGGGGACATGAATGGCGGTTTCGCGCCGATCAAGGATTGCAGCAAGCTCCTGGTCTATCGCCTCGCGCGCTATCGCAATGCCCGTGGCGCGGTGATTCCCGAGCGCGTGCTGACGCGGCCGCCGTCCGCCGAGCTGCGGCACGGCCAGAAGGACAGCGACTCGCTGCCGCCCTACGAGATTCTGGACCCGATCCTCGAGGCCTTCATCGAGGAGGACCTGTCGGTCGACGGCATCGCGGCGCGCGGGTTCGACCGGGAAACGGTCGGCCGCGTTCTCGACATGGTGAAAAGGAATGAATACAAGCGGCGGCAGGCGCCGCCCGGCGTGCGCGTGAGCGGCCGGGCCTTTGGCCGCGACTGGCGCTACCCGATCACGAGCGGCTACAAATGAAACCGGTGCCGGTGTTGGATAACTGGGGACTTGAGCCACAACCTTCCCTCAAGTCCCCAGTTATCCAACACCGGCACCGGTTTATGAGGTCGGGCCCGGTTCTACCGCGGAACCCGGCGCGCTGTCGTACACGCGCCTGAATTCCATGTTCGGCAGTTCGCCCCGGCCGTTGATTTTCACGGCGACGATGAGCTGGCTGCGGTCCGCGCTGAGCGCGTAGCGTTCGACGATTTGCGGGCGGTTGCGCCCGCTCGTGTCGATGACGAATTCCCGCCCGTCCCAGCCGGAGCTTTGATCCGCGACGCCTCCCGGCACCGATACCACGCTGTGGCCGCCCGGAGTGAACTTGCGCAGATGCGTGCCATTGTCGATGGCGACTTCCGTCGCGCTCTGCCGGATCCTGAGGATGCCGCGACCGGCGCCGAATTGCCGCTCGACCTCCGCCGCCAAGCCGCTGTCGTGCTGCCGCTGCGGCCTGCGGCCGTCATAGGGCGCATCACTGGACGTGCGACGCTGCTGGCCGGAGCCGCCCGGCAGCCCGGCCTCGGATTCATCGCCGTCGCTCGCCGCGGGAGGCGGCGCTTGTCTCTGCCGCTCGCGCATCTTCTCGAAGAGTTTGGCGGGGTCATCGCTCGCGGCGCGATTCAACTTCCACGTACCACTGAGATCGATCGCCGGCGAAGAGGAACTCTCGAACGTGCCAACCGTTGAGCAGGCGGCAAGCGCGAGCATCGCCACAATGAGAATCGTGCTTGCGCTCGGCCGGCGGGTGAAACCTCGGAGCATGGGCAAGGGCGTGGCTCGGCAGCTCAGCCCCAGAAGTGCCACCAGCTCTTCTTTTCTTTGCCCGCGCCGCCTTCGCCCTCCGGGTAGTTCGCCTGGTAGACGGCCTGCGTCTTCTCGGCGAGATCCGGCAGATCCATCTTGCGATAGGCGCTGATCATGATCTTGAGCGCTTCCGGCACGGCGGGCGAGCCGTCGTAGTGCTCGATCGTGTATTGCGCCCGATTGAGCGCCGCGACATAGGCGCCGCGCTTCATGTAGTAGCGGGCGACTTCGATCTCGTAGTTCGCGAGGCGGTTGCGCAGATACACCATGCGGCGCTCGGCGTCGTGGGCGTAGATGCTGTGCGGGTATTGCTGCACCAGGGTCTGGAACGCCGTGAAGGACTTCAGGCCGTCAACCGGTGGACGCTCGGTCAGATCGACCCGGAAGAAGCGTTCCATGAAGTTCGGTACCGCCTCGAAATAGACGAGACCCTTGATGTAATAAGCGTAGTCGCAGCGCGGATGCGTCGGGTTCTCGCGGATGAACTGGTCGGCCGCGTCGACGGCCGACTCCTGCTCGTTGCTCCGGTAATAGGCGTACATCAGGTCGAGCCGCGCCTGCCTGGCCGATTCGCTGAAGGGGTAGCGGGCCTCGAGCGCCTCGTACAGGCGGATGGCAAGTTCGTAGTTCGAGCTGTTCAGTTCCTTGCGCGCGCGCTGGTAGATCTGCTCGGGATTCGACATCTGCGCGTCTTCTTTGGACATGCCGCGGTGACAGCCGGCAACGCCGGCAAGCGCGGCACAAAGCACGGTGGCGGCGAGCCACCGGGCGGGGATTCGTGTGATCACAGGTCTCGTTGTCCTGGGTTTATAGTGGCGCGAATTATAGCCCAAAGGGTCCGCCTGCCTTTGACAGGTCGCGGGACCCGAGTTCCATCGAAGTCCTATGACCGAAGAGAACGACACTACCGTGGTCGAGGTGCCGGCCGCACTTGCCGGGGCGCGGCTGGATGCCGGGCTTGCGAAGCTCCTGCCGCAGCATTCAAGGACCCGGATCCGCGGGTGGATCGACCTCGGCCTCGCCCGCATGGACGGCCGGGTCTGCCGGCCCCGCGACCGGCTGTTCGGCGGCGAACGCATTACGGTCGCGATTCCGCGCGTCGCACTCGTCGAAACCGAAGCGCAGGCGATCAAGCTCGCCATCGTGCACATGGACGATGCGCTCTACGTGGTCAACAAGCCGGCGGGCCTGGTCGTGCATCCCGGCGCCGGCAATCCGGATCGAACACTCCTCAACGCGCTGCTCGCTCTCGATCCCGGACTGCGGGAAGTGCCGCGCGCGGGCATCGTGCATCGGCTGGACAAGGACACGAGCGGCCTGCTGGTGGTCGCGCGCACGCCCGAGGCGCAGACCGCGCTCGTGCGGCTGCTCGCCGCGCGTGCGATCCAGCGGGAATACCTTGCGATCTGCGTCGGCCTCGTGCGCAGCGGCGGCAGCGTCGATGCACCGATTGCACGTCATCGCGGCGACCGCACGCGCATGGCGGTGCGCACGGAAGGCCGGGAGGCGCGCACGCATTACCGCGTGGTCGAGCGGTTTCGGGGCCACTCGCTCCTGCGCGTGGCGCTCGAGACGGGCCGCACACATCAGATTCGCGTGCATCTCGCGCATATCAAGGCGCCGATCGTCGGTGATCCAGTCTATGGCGGCCGCTTGCGGGTGCCGCGTGGCGCTACGCCGCCACTCGTGAAATCACTTGCCGCCTTCAAGCGCCAGGCATTGCATGCCGAGCGCCTGGCGCTCGAACATCCGGTGACTGGCGAGTCGCTCGAGTGGACGGTGCCGATGCCCGCCGACCTGGCGGCGCTCGTGAAAGCTCTGCGCATCGACGCGGCGACCGCGCAGTGACGGACGCCAGCGGAATAGTCTTGCGCCCGGACTGGCCCGTGCACGGCCGGGTACGGGCCGCCCAGTCGCTGCGACTGGGCGGCGTGAGCCAGGGGCCCTTCGAGTCGCTCAACCTGGGCACTCATGTCGGCGACGCGCCGGACGCCGTTGCCGAAAATCGCGCGCGTCTGCGGTTTGCCCTCGATCTTCCGGCAGAACCCCTGTGGCTTGAGCAGGTGCACGGCTCGGCCGTGATCGACGCCGACCGCGAGGATCTGCGCCCTGCAGATGCGGTCGTCACGTCGAAACCCGCGATGGTCTGCGCCATCCAGACGGCTGATTGCCTGCCTGTTCTCTTCGCCGATGCCTCGGGTTCGCGGGTCGGCGCGGCCCATGCGGGCTGGCGGGGATTGGCGGGCGGCGTCCTCGAAGCGGCCGTGCGCGCCATGGATCGTGAACCGCAGTTGCTGACGGCGTGGCTTGGCCCCGCCATTGGACCGGAGCACTTCGAAGTGGGTCCCGAGGTGCGCCAAGCGCTTCTTGCGCACGACGGCGCGGCGGCAGCCGCATTGACACTCAATACCCGCGGCCGCTGGCAAGCCGATCTCTTCCAGTTGGCCCGCAGGCGGCTCACGGCCATCGGCGTCAGCCGGATTTACGGTGGCGGCTGGTGTACGTATCGCGACTCGAAGCGATGCTTTTCCCATCGGCGCGACGATGGGTGCAGCGGGCGGATGGCGACGCTCGTCTGGCTCGACCCCTGAGGGGCGCGTGCTAGGATCGGCGCTCGAAGCGCCCTTCAAGCGCGCGGCAGACCCCGGATGTCGACCCTCGCCTGGATCATCGTAGCGGCCGCTGCCGGCGGCGTGCTGAGCGTGCTCTTCGCCGCGCTCTTTCTCCTGACGCCGGAACGCGCGCGGACCGCAGCGCTCCCGCATTTCGTCAGTTTTGCGACGGGCGCCTTGCTCGGTGCCGCATTGCTCTCGCTGTTACCGCAAGCGCTGCACATGGCAGGCGCCGGACATGCGGACCGTGTCGGCCTCGCGCTCGTCATCGGCATCCTGCTCTTCTTCATCCTCGAGAAATGGGTTCTGTGGCGGCATTCGCATGACGACGACGGCAACGGGCACTCGCAAGCGCACGGCCACACGCACGCGCACGGGGCGGCCAGCAACGATCGTGTCGCGGCCAGCCTGATCCTGATCGGCGACGGCATCCACAATGCACTGGACGGCGTCGCAATCGCGGCGGCCTTCATGAGCGGCACCGAAGTCGGCATCGTCACCAGCGTCGCGGTCATCGCCCACGAGATTCCGCACGAGGTCGGCGCCTTCGCGATTCTTCTGCACGGCGGGATGTCACGCTCACGCGCGCTGGCCTTCAACCTGCTGTCCGGCCTGACGTCCGTGCTGGGCGGTCTCGCGGCCTACTTTGCGCTGGGGCACGCGGTGTCGGCCTTACCCTATGCGATTGCGCTGGCCGCCGCGTCGCTCCTTTATGTCGCCATGGCGGATCTCATCCCTGGCCTGCACCGGCAGGTCTCGGTGGGGGCGGGGGCCAGGCAGGTGGCCCTGATTGGCGTCGGGGTGGCACTCATCTTCTATCTAGCCGACTGACCGGGGGGTCGGGCGCCCCAAGGCGCCCCCAAGCCATTGAATTGGCTGGATGTGGCCTTAGATCCCGGCGCGAACCCCGAGGGGAGTGGCCTATGCGGATGGACAAGCTGACGAGCAAATTCCAGCTGGCGCTTGCGGATGCGCAGTCGCTGGCTGTCGGCCGTGACCATCAGTTCATCGAACCCGCGCATCTGCTCTATGCCTTGATCGACCAGCAGGGCGGCAGCGTCCGGCCCCTTCTCTCGAAGGCGGGCGCCAACGTCAACAAGCTGCGCTCGGACCTCGGCGCATTGCTCGAGCGGCTGTCGAAGGTGGAAGGCGCGCCCGGCGAGGTGCATGTCTCGACCGAGCTCAATCGGCTCCTCAACGTGACGGACAAGCTCGCGCAGAAGCGGGGCGATCAATACATCGCGAGCGAGCTTTTCGCACTCGCGGCGTTCGAGGACAAAGGCGAACTTGCGCGGGTCCTCAAGGATTCCGGAGCCGTGCGCGGTGCAGTTGAAAAGGCGATCGACGAAGTGCGGGGCGGCGCGAAGGTCGACGATGCGAATGCCGAGGAGAGCCGCCAGGCGCTCGAGAGGTACACCATCGACCTCACCGAGCGCGCCGAGCAAAGCAAGCTCGATCCCGTGATCGGCCGCGACGACGAGATCCGTCGCACGATCCAGGTGCTGCAGCGGCGCACGAAGAACAACCCCGTGCTCATCGGCGAGCCGGGCGTCGGCAAGACGGCTATTGTCGAAGGTCTCGCGCAGCGCATCGTCAACGGGGAAGTGCCGGAGGGCCTGAAGGACAAGCGCATCCTCGCGCTCGACATGGGCTCGCTCATCGCGGGTGCGAAATTCCGCGGCGAATTCGAAGAGCGGCTGAAGGCCGTGCTCGCCGACCTCGCGAAGCAGGAAGGCCAGGTGATCCTCTTCATCGACGAGCTGCACACCGTGGTCGGCGCCGGCAAGGCCGAGGGCGCGATGGACGCCGGCAACATGCTGAAGCCCGCGCTGGCGCGCGGCGAATTGCATTGCGTCGGCGCGACCACGCTCGACGAGTACCGCAGGTATCTCGAGAAGGATGCGGCGCTCGAGCGGCGTTTCCAGAAGGTGCTGGTCAACGAGCCCTCCGTCGAAGACACCATCGCGATCCTGCGCGGGCTCAAGCAGCGCTATGAGACGCACCATGACGTCGAGATCACGGATCCCGCGATCGTCGCCGCGGCGACGCTCTCGCACCGCTACATCGCCGACCGGCAGCTGCCCGACAAGGCGATCGACCTCATCGACGAGGCGGCGGCGCGCATCCGCATGGAAATCGATTCGAAGCCCGAGGCGCTCGATCGCCTCGAACGTCGGCTGATCCAGCTCAAGATCGAACGCGAAGCCCTCAAGAAGGAGAGCGACGAGGCGTCGAAGAAGCGGCTGTCGGCGCTCGACATCGATATCAAGGCTCGCGAGAAGGAATACGCGGATCTCGAAGAGGTCTGGAAGGCCGAGAAGGCGGTGCTGCAGGGTGCCGCGCAGGTCAACAAGGATCTCGAGCGCGCCCGGGTCGAAATGGAGACTGCGCGCCGCGCGAGCAACCTGCAACGCATGGCGGAACTGCAATACGGCACGATTCCCGAGCTCGAACGCAAGCTTGCGCAGGCGCTCGAGGCCGAGAAGCGCGAAGCGCAGCTGGTGCGCAACAAGGTCACGGACGAGGAAATCGCCGAGATCGTCTCGAAGTGGACCGGCATTCCGGTGTCGAAGATGCTCGAGGGCGAGCGCGAGAAACTCCTGCGCATGGAAGAGGAGCTCGAGCAGCGCGTCGTCGGCCAGGATGAGGCGGTGCGCATCGTCGCGAATGCCATTCGTCGTTCACGCGCCGGGCTATCGGACCCCAAGCGCCCGACCGGCTCCTTCCTCTTTCTCGGGCCGACCGGCGTCGGCAAGACCGAGCTCTGCAAGGCGCTCGCGGAATTCCTCTTCGACACGGAAGACGCGCTCGTGCGCATCGACATGTCGGAATTCATGGAGAAGCACTCGGTCGCGCGCCTCATCGGCGCGCCGCCCGGTTACGTCGGCTATGAGGAAGGCGGCTATCTCACGGAAGCCGTGCGCCGCCGCCCCTACTCGGTGATCCTGCTCGATGAAGTCGAGAAAGCGCATCCGGACGTCTTCAATGTGCTGCTGCAGGTGCTGGACGACGGCCGCCTGACGGACGGGCAGGGCCGCACGGTCGACTTCCGCAACACGGTCATCATCCTCACCTCGAACCTCGGCTCCGGGCTCATCCAGGAACTTGCCGGCGAGGCGAACTACGCCAGGATGAAGTCCGCCGTGCTCGAAGTCGTGCAGCAGAACTTCCGGCCCGAGTTCATCAACCGGCTCGACGACATTGTCGTCTTCCATCCGCTCGGCGCGGACCAGATCCGGGTCATCGTCGACATCCAGCTCGGATACCTGCGCAAGCGCCTGGCCGAACGTGACATCGAACTCGTGCTCGACGACGCGGCCCGCGATCACCTGGGCGAGGCCGGCTATGACCCGGTGTACGGCGCGCGCCCGCTCAAGCGCACGATCCAGCAGCGCATCGAGAATCCGCTCGCCCAAAAGATCCTGAAGGGCGAGTTTGGCCCCGGACGGCGAGTGCGGATTTCCGTGCAGGGCGGGGAGCTCGAGTTTTCCTCGGAAGCCCGCAAGGGCGGCTGATTCCCCTGTAAAATCCGGACGGCCGGAATCTACGGGGAGAGGCGGATCATTCATGCCGTTTTACGAGTACGAGTGCGCGAAGTGCGGTCACCAGTTCGAAGCCATGCAGAAGATTTCCGATGCGCCGCTCGGCAAGTGCCCGGAATGCGGCAGGCGCGCCCTGAAGAAGCTGATGTCCTCGCCGGTCTTTCGCTTGAAGGGCTCGGGCTGGTACGAAACCGATTTCAAGTCGGACAAGGAAGGCAAGCGTAATCTCGCCGACGCGCCCGACAAGGACGAGAAGAAGGACGAGAAGAGCGAAGAGAAGAAAGACGACAAGAAGGAAGACAAGAAGGACGACAAGAAGGGCGAGCAGCAAGGCGAGGCGAAGAAGGCAGAAGCCAGGTCCGAAGCCCCGACCGAATCGAAAGGCGAGAGCCCAGCCAAATCCACGGCCGCGAGCGCAACAAGCGCCAAGACGCCGAAGCAGAAGTCACGGGCGCCGAGGCCCAAGGCGCGCAAAGCGAAATGAACGAGACCAGCCCGACACCGGTTCGATCCTCCTGGATGCGTGCGCTCCGGCGCTACCTGGTTGCCGGCATGCTGGTCTGGGTGCCCATTGGCGTCACGCTCCTCATCGTCCGCTTTTTCATGGGGCTGATGGAGGGGCTCCTGCGCAGCTTCCTGACCGATCCGGTGCAGATGGAGCACATGTGGCTCGGCATCCCGGGAGTTGCCGCCGCGGTGAGCCTAGTGCTGACGGTCACCGTGCTGATCATGACCGGCCTCCTCGTCACGAACCTGCTCGGACGGCAGCTGGTCGAGGTCTGGGAAGGCTGGCTGCAGCGCATTCCCGTGGTGCGCTCGGTGTATTCCGGTGCGAAGACCTTTGCGGAGACGATCTTTTCGAAGAAGGGCAAGGCCTTCAAGGAGGTGGTCCTTGTCGAGTTTCCGTTGCCCGGCACGCACACGATCGGATTTCTGTCGGCGCAGTCCGTGCCCGAGGTTGCGGGCCGCACCGGCGTCGACGTCGTCGGCGTGTACGTTCCGACGGCGCCCTTGCCGACGACGGGGTTTGTCCTGATGGTGCCGCGCGCGAAGCTCATTCACCTCGACATGACCGTCGATCAGGCCATGAAGATGATCGTGACTTTGGGGGTCGTTACGCCGCCCTGGCCATCGCACACAACGTCTCACGCGCCGGGCGGCCGCCTTGCTAGCCCGGGGCCCAGCTCTTAAGATTCGCGGCCCTCGGACTTCCCTGCATAGCCCCCATGCGCTCCCATTACTGCGGTCAGGTCAACGCATCGCTCATCGGTCGTGAGGTCGAGGTGGCCGGCTGGGTGCATCGGCGGCGCGATCATGGCGGCGTCATCTTCGTCGACGTACGCGACCGCGACGGCCTGCTGCAGGTCGTCTTCAATCCGGACGCCAAGGACGTCTTCGCGGGCGCAGAGCGCCTGCGCAATGAATTTGTCGTCCGCGTGCGCGGTTCGGTGCGCGCACGGCCGGGCAACACCGCCAATGTGAATCTCGCCTCGGGGGCGGTGGAACTCGTCGCGCGGGAGCTCGAGGTGCTGAACCGTTCCGAGCCCCTGCCGTTCCAGCTGGACGAGGAAGTGAGCGAGGAGGTCCGGCTCAAGTACCGCTACGTCGACTTGCGGCGCGACGTCATGCAGCAGCGCCTGCGCCTGCGGCACAAACTGACGCGCGCGATGCGCGAGTTCCTCGACGGCAACGCTTTCGTCGATATCGAAACGCCGATGCTGACCAAGGCGACTCCCGAAGGCGCCCGCGATTATCTCGTGCCGAGCCGCACCCATCCGGGCAAGTTTTTCGCGCTGCCGCAGTCGCCACAGATCTTCAAGCAGCTCCTCATGATGTCGGGCTTCGATCGCTATTATCAGATCGTCCGATGCTTTCGCGACGAGGACCTGCGCGCGGACCGCCAGCCCGAGTTCACGCAACTCGATATCGAGACTTCCTTCCTCACGCAGGAGGAAATCCTGCAGCTGATGGAAGGGCTCGTGCGCCACCTCTTCACGGCGACGCTCGGCGCGGAGCTGCCGAAGCCCTTTGCGCGCCTCACCTATGCGGAGGCGATGCGCCGGTTCGCGTCGGACAAGCCGGACCTTCGCATCCCGCTCGAGCTCGTCGACGTCGCGGATCTCGTTCGCGAATGCGAGTTCAAGGTATTTGCCGCGCCCGCGGCGGATGCGAACGGTCGCGTCGCCGCGCTCCGGGCGCCGGGCGGGGCTGCGCTCTCGCGCAAGGAAATTGACGACTACACGGCATTCGTCGCGCGCTACGGCGCGAAGGGCCTGGCGTACGTCAAGGTCAACGACGCGTCGAAAGGCCGCGAGGGCCTGCAGTCACCCATCCTCAAGTTCCTGAGCGATACGGCTGTCGCCGGCATTCTCGAGCGCACGCGCGCGCAAGCCGGCGACCTCATTTTCTTTGGGGCTGACAAGGCCAAGGTCGTGAACGATGCGCTCGGCGCGCTGCGGGTCAAACTCGGCCAGGACCTGAAGCTCGTCGAGGCCGGCTGGCGCCCGCTCTGGGTCGTCGATTTCCCGATGTTCGAATGGGATGCCGACACGAAACGCTGGATGGCCATGCACCATCCGTTCACGTCGCCGCGCAATCCCGAGCCGATCGAGCTGGCGCGCGATCCCGGGGCGTCGCTTGCGAATGCCTACGACTGCGTGCTCAACGGCTCGGAAATCGGCGGCGGTTCGGTTCGAATCCACCGCGAGGAAATGCAATCGGCGGTATTCGACCTCCTCGGCATCCAGCCGGAGGAGGCGCGCGTCAAGTTCGGCTTCCTGCTGGATGCTCTGAAGTACGGCTGCCCGCCGCACGGCGGCATCGCGTTCGGGCTCGATCGTCTGGCGATGCTGATGGCGGGCGCCGACAGCATCCGCGACGTCATCGCATTCCCCAAGACGCAGACGGCGGCGGATCCGCTTACGGACGCGCCAACCGAAGTCAGCGAGGCGCAGTTGCGCGAGGTCCATATCCGCGTGCGGGTGCCGCCGCCCGCTTGAAAAGCCCGACCGTCGTCTTCGTCCATGGACTCTGGATGATGAATCTCAATACGCTGCTGTTGCGGCAGCGTATGCGAACGGAGTACGGCTTCGAGTGCGAGGCATTCCACTACTCGGCGCACGCCTCGACCCCGGCCGAGATCGTCGAGCGGCTCGGCGGTTTCATCGCGGTGCTGGGCGCCGAACGCCTGCATCTGGTCGGGCACAGTCTCGGCGGACTCATCGTCATGCGCCTGCTCGCCGAGTCGCGCGGGCTGCCGCCCGGGCGCGCCGTTCTGCTTGGCGCTCCGGTCGTTCGCAGCCGTGCGGCGCAGCGGCTCGCGGCGAGCACCCTCGGTCGCGCGATGCTCGGTCCGACCGGCGTCGAGGAACTCGCACGCGACCAGGAGCGGAGCGCCTCGGGCGAACGCGATATCGGCTGCATCGCCGGCAACGCCCGCTTCGGCCTCGGTCATGTCATCGGGCATATAGAAGAGGAGAACGACGGCTCGGTTGCCGTCGGGGAAACACGGCTCGCGGGCGCGCGGGATCACCTGGTATTGCCCGTGAGCCACACGGGCATGCTGTTCTCGCAGGACGTCTCGCATCAGGCCGGCTTTTTCCTCGAACAGGGCCGCTTCGAACGCTGAGCGCGATCAGGCCTTCTGCTTCAGCCGATACAAGGCGTCGAGCGCTTCCTTCGGCGACAGGTCGTCCGGATTGAGCGCCGCAAGCTCCTTCATCACGGCCTCCGCTGCCGGATCGCGCGCCGCGGAGGCGAAGGGCAGCTCCGCCTGCGGCGTCGCTCCCTTGAGATGCGCGCGCTCCCGTTCGAGCTCCGCGAGGTACTTGCGCGCTGCCCGCACGACGCCCTTGGGCACGCCTGCGAGCGCCGCCACTTGCAAGCCGTAGCTTTGGTTGGCGGGACCGGGCCGGACGGCGTGCAGGAACACGAGGCGATCGCCATGCTCGGTCGCATCCAGGTGGACGTTGGCGACACCAGGGACTTCTTCCGCGAGCGTCGTGAGTTCGAAGTAGTGCGTGGCGAACAGCGTGAATGCGCGGATGTTGGTAGCGATATGCGTCGCCGCTGCCCACGCAAGCGACATGCCGTCGAAGGTGCTGGTACCGCGGCCGACTTCGTCCATGAGCACGAGACTCTGCGCGCTCGCACTGTTGAGGATGGCCGCGGTCTCGGTCATCTCGAGCATGAACGTCGATCGGCCCCCGGCAAGATCGTCGGATGCCCCGATGCGCGTGAAGATCCGGTCGATCGGCCCGAGCACCACGCGGCGCGCCGGAACGAAACTGCCCATGGAGGCGAGGATCGCGATGAGCGCGGTCTGGCGCATGTAGGTCGACTTGCCGCCCATGTTGGGACCCGTGATGACCAGCATGCGCCGGGCGTCATCGAGCTCCAGGTCGTTCGGCACGAAGGCTTGCTCGATGAAGCGCTCGACGACGGGGTGCCGCCCGGCCTCGATCCGCAGGCAGGGTTCGTCGACGAGTTCCGGTCGCGTGAGGTCGAGGGCGAATGCGCGCTCGGCAAGGTTCGCGAGCACGTCGAGTTCGGCGAGGCCGGCCGCGCTCGCCTGCAGCGCCCCGAGTTTCTCGATGAGCCGGCCGAGAAGGGCGTCGTAGAGTTCCTTCTCGCGGGCCAGCGACTTCTCGCGGGCGCCCAGCACCTTGTCCTCGAAGCTGCGCAGCTCCGCGGTGAGGAATCGCTCGGAATTCTTGACCGTCTGCCGCCGGACGTAGTCCGCCGGCACGCTCTCGGCCTGGCTGCGATTGACCTCGATGAAAAATCCTGAGACCCGGTTGTAGCCGAGCTTGAGGCTCGAGAGGCCCGTGCGCTCGCGTTCGCGCCGCTCCAGGTCGATGAGGAACTGGTCCGTGTCCGTGCTGATGGCGCGCAGTTCATCGAGGTCGGCATCGTAGCCCGGCGCGATGACTCCGCCTTCGCGGATCACGTGCGGCGGCGATTCGACCACGGCCGATTCCAGCAATGCCACGATCCCGGGATGCGTTGCGATCCGCGCGCTCAATTTTCCGATGAGCGGCGAATCGATGCGGTCGATTAGCGATTGGATGGCGGGAAGTCGCGCGAGGCTGGCGCGCAGCTGGGCGAGGTCCCGCGGCCGCGCGGATCGCAAAGCGACGCGCGCCAGGATCCGTTCGATATCGCCGACCGCGGCCAGTTCTTCCTTGAGCGGCGTGTCGACACGCCCGGCCATCAGCACTTCGATGGCATGATGCCGTTCGCGCAGCACACTGCGGTCGCGCAGCGGCCGGTGCAGCCAGCGCCTGAGTTCACGGCCGCCCATGGCGGTCGCGGTGTGGTCGAGTACGCCGGCGAGCGTCGCATCCGCGTTACTCGCGTGACTTTCGTCGAGCTCGAGATTGCGCCGGGTCGCGGGGTCCATGAGCACGGCCTCGTCGCGGTCCTGGGTGACGAGGCCGCCGAGGTGCGGGAGCGCCGACTTCTGCGTGTCGCGAACGTACTGCAGCAGTGCCCCCGCTGCCGCGATCGCGAGCGGCTTGTTCGCGCAGCCGAAGCCTTCCAGGTCGCGCGTGCCGAACTGTTCCGTGAGACTGCGCTTTGCCGATTCGAATTCGAAGTGCCACGGTGGGCGCGGGCGAACGTATTTCGCGCTGTCCCCGGCCTGCGGGCGGGGATGCGGCTGGCCCTCGGCCACCAGGATTTCCGCCGGCCGCAGCCGCTCGAGCTCGGCCGCGAGCGCATCGTCGCCCGCGAGTTCCATCACGGTGAACCGCCCCGCGCCGAGATCGAGCCAGGCGAGGCCGTAACGCTCGCCGTTCGAATGCAGGGCCGCGAGCAATGTGTCGCGCCGCTCCTCCATCAAGGCGTCGTCGGTCACCGTACCGGGTGTCACCACGCGCACGACCTGACGCTCGACCGGGCCTTTCGACTTGGCGGGGTCGCCGATCTGCTCGCAGATCGCGACCGACTCGCCCTTGCGCACGAGCCGCGCGAGGTAGCCGTCGACGCTGTGTGCGGGAACGCCCGCCATGGGAATGGGCGCGCCCGCCGACTGGCCACGGGCGGTCAGCGTGATGTCGAGGAGCCGCGCGGCGCGCTTCGCGTCGTCGTAGAAGAGCTCGAAGAAGTCCCCCATCCGGTAGAGGAGGAGCGTGTCCGGATATTCCGCCTTGACGCGCAGGTACTGCTGCATCATCGGCGTGTGAATGCTGGAGTCGGCGGCGGCCATGGGGGCCGAAGTATGCCGAATCGCCGCGGGTGACGCCTTCCTCTATTCTCTGTCGGGCATGAGCGTTCCGACCGACACCGAACTCGCGCGTCTCGCCCGCCGGGTCGCCCGCCGCTTGCTCGCGAGCGCCGAATTCGTGGCGAGTGCCGAATCCTGCACGGGAGGCTTCATCGGCAAGGTCCTGACGGATATCGCCGGCAGTTCCGCCTGGTTCGAGGGCGGCGTGGTCTGCTACAGCGCGGCAGCGAAGCGCTGGCAGCTCGGCGTCCCAGCCGCGACGCTGCGGCGCTACGGCTCGGTCAGCAAGCAGACGGCACGCGCCATGGTTCTCGGCATCTTGCGGCGGACTCGCGCGCATCGTGCGGTCGCGGTCACCGGGATTGCCGGTCCCGCCGGTGCCGTGCCGGGCAAGCCCGTCGGCACGGTCTGGTTTGGCTTTGCCGTTCGCGCCGGCCGTGCCCGCGTCATCCACAAGCGCTTTCGTGGGAACCGGGACGCCGTGCGGCGGCAGGCCGTGGCATTTGCGCTGCGCCAATTGGCGCGACGATGACCCGCCGCCTGTTCGTCGCGAGCTGGCCGACGGATGGCTGGCGCGCCGAATACGGAGCCGCACTGCCGAAGCTGGAGTGGGCCAGCGGTGGCAGGCGGGTTGCCGTCGCGAACTATCACCTCACCTTCGCGTTTCTCGGGCCGGTGGCCGATGAACGGATCGACGCGGTTCGCTCAGGGCTCGGCCACATCAAGGCAAACGCGTTCGATGTCGCGCTAGATCGGCTGGAATACTGGCCTAAACCCAAGGTCCTGTGCCTCGTCGCATCGGTACTGCCCGAACCTGCGACTGCGCTGGTCGGCGAGCTGTGGCGGGCCCTGGTGCGGCTCGGATTCAAGCAGGACGTGCGACCGTACAAAGCGCACCTGACGCTGGCGCGCCACGTCGAGCGCCGGCCCCAGGGTGGCGCCATCGATCCGATCGCCTGGCCGGTCGAGCGCATCGCGCTCGTCGAATCGACGGCGAGCGAGGACGGAGTGACCTATACGCCATTGGCCTTCTGGCCGTTTACTTCATCCAGTACTTGAATCTCGCGACTACTGTATAAGCGTCCGCGCGATTGAATTTCGTGCGAAAAAATCATCTTTCGCGGGTTTCGCCCGCGACCCTTTATGAAATAATGCGCTCCAGTCATACGAGGGGATCTTCGATGGAAGAAAATCGCAAGAAAGCGCTCGCCGCGGCTCTCGGCCAGATCGAAAAGCAGTTCGGCAAGGGCACGGTGATGAAACTCGGGGACGCTGCGGCGGCCGCCTGGGACATCGAAACCATCTCCACCGGGTCGCTCGGTCTCGACATTGCGCTCGGCATCGGCGGCTTGCCGAAGGGCCGGGTCGTCGAAATCTTCGGACCCGAATCCTCGGGCAAGACCACGCTTACGCTGCAAGTCATCGCAGCCGCGCAGAAAGCGGGCGGCACCGCGGCTTTCGTCGACGCAGAGCATGCGCTCGATCCCGCGTACGCCGGCAAGCTTGGCGTGAATGTCGATGACCTTCTGGTCTCGCAGCCGGACACCGGCGAGCAGGCGCTCGAAATCACGGACATGCTCGTGCGCTCCGGCGCGGTGGACGTGGTGGTCATCGACTCGGTCGCAGCGCTCACCCCCAAGGCCGAAATCGAAGGCGAGATGGGCGACATGCACGTGGGGCTCCAGGCGCGGCTCATGTCGCAGGCCCTGAGAAAGCTCACCGGCAACATCAAGCGCTCGAACACCATCGTCATCTTCATCAACCAGATCCGCATGAAGATCGGCGTGATGTTCGGGAACCCCGAGACGACGACGGGCGGCAACGCGCTCAAGTTCTACGCATCCGTGCGCCTCGACATCCGCCGCATCGGCGCCCTCAAGAACGGCGAGGAAGTGGTCGGCAACCAGACGCGCGTCAAAGTGGTGAAGAACAAGGTGGCGCCGCCGTTCCGCGAAGCGGAATTCGAAATCCTCTACGGCCAGGGCATCTCGCGCGAAGGCGAGATCATCGACCTCGGGTCGCTCCACAACATCATCGAGAAGTCCGGTTCCTGGTACAGCTACAACGGGGAGCGCATCGGCCAGGGCAAGGACAACACGCGGGTCTACCTGCAGCAGCATCCCGAGATCGCCAGCGAAATCGAAGCGAAGCTCCGCGACCAGCTGATGCCGAAGCGCGGCGCCGAGGCGCGAGGTGAGGCTGCAGGCTAAGCGGGCGCGGCAGGCCGCGCTCGAGCCGGAAGAAGCGGTCGATCCGCGCGCCATCCGCGAAGCGGCGCTCGGGCTCCTCGCCCGCCGCGATCATGCAACCCGCGAGCTCGAGCGCAAGCTCGAGGCGCGGGGCTTTGAGACGCAAGCCATCGCTGCGGTACTCACGGAACTTGCCGCCAGGCGCTTCCTTGACGACGAACGCTACGTCGAGCACTTCGTCTCCTACCATGCCGGCCGCGGCCAGGGCCCGATCCGCATAGCCGCCGAGCTGCGGCAGCTTTCCCTGCCCGCCGGGATCATCGATCGTCACCTCGACGCCGTGCCCGACTGGCCCGGGCAAGCGCGGGCCGCGCGACGCAAGAAGTTCGGCGCCGCGGTGCCGAAGGAATTTCGCGCCAGGGCGAAACAGGCGCGGTTTCTTGAGTATCGCGGCTTTTCAGCCGAGCATGTCCGCGCCGCCCTCGAGGGCGAGGTCGCGGCCGAGGATTGAGAGCAACCCGAACGCAGCCAGGGAAATACCGATGCCTTCTGCCGCCCGTCCGATAGCCGCGAACGAGCGGATCCTGACGATTGACATCGTGCGCGGATTCGCACTGCTCGGCATCTTCATCATGAGCATGCCGCGGTTCAACACGTCGTTCTTCGCGGGCGCCGATGGGTCACACCTGTGGCCTGCCTGGTGGGACCGCACTGCGCAGACGGCTCGCGACGTACTCTTCTCCGGCAAGTTCAACAGCCTGTTCAGCCTGCTGTTCGCCGTCGGCTTCACCATCCAGCTCGGCCGGCTCGAGGAGCGCGACTCGGCGCACGCGACCCGAATCTACCTGAAACGCCTGTTCTGGCTCTTCATCTTTGGCGCCGTGCATGCCTGCGTCTTCTGGACGGGCGACATCCTGCACGTGTATGCGATCTTCGGCCTCGTGCTGCTCCTCCTGCGGCGCGCGCCGGACAAGCTCCTCTGGCTGCTCTTTGCGGCCTGTATTCTCTACACGCCCATCATGGGCGTCGTACGGGTGCATCTCTCGACGCCGGCGGATGTGCAGAACTTCGTCACCAACTCGAGCTTGTGGGAAGCCTGGAACAACGACTTCTACGCGCACGGCTCGTTCCTGCAGGCGGCCAGCGAGCACACGCGGGAAATGATCTACATCTATTCGGATCCTTCCAACCTGCGAATACTCGCGGGCTTTTACCTGCAGATTTTCTCGACGATGCTGCTCGGCCTGATGCTCGGCCGCCGGAAGTTCTTCCAGAACTCGGCCGAGCACCTGCCGGCGGTGCGCCGTGCGCAGTGGTGGGCGCTCGTCGCCGGCGTCGCGAGCGGCATCGGCTTCGGCGTCTACGAGGCGACCGTCACGAATTCCAAGCCGACCCTGTTCGGTGTTTTCGCCAGCACCTGCTACGTGCTCTGCCGTCTCGGCATCATGATTTTCTACATGGCCACGATCATCCGTTGTGTGCACAACGACACCTGGCGCCGCCGCATTGCGCCCATGGGCGTCGTCGGCCGGATGCCCTTGTCGAACTATCTCCTGCAGACCCTCATCGCGACCGCGATCTTCTACGGGTGGGGGCTCGGCCTGTGGGGCAAGGTCGGCCCGGCGCTCGATCTCGTGTTCGCCTTCGGAATCTTCTTCCTCATCCAGATGCCGCTCAGCCATTTCTGGATGAAGCGTCATGCGCTCGGACCGATGGAATACCTCTGGCGGCGACTGACCTACGGACGGGCAGCGATGCCGGGCAAGGCGCTACCCTCGCTGGAAACCACGTAACCCGCTGAAGGGCCATACATTCCCGGCACCGGCTCGCGTATCATGTCGCGCTCCTTCAGGGGGCGCGAAACGACGGTATGACGGCGAGCCGCAAAGCATCGAAGGGTCTTGGCAGCAGCGGGCTGCGCAGCCTCTTCCTCCGCTATTTCGAGCAGAAGGCCCACACGGTGGTGCCTTCGAGTTCGCTCGTGCCCGGCAATGATCCGACGCTCCTTTTCACCAATGCCGGGATGGTGCAGTTCAAGGATGTGTTCCTCGGCAAGGAAAAGCGCAACTACGCCCGGGCGGCGAGTTCGCAACGCTGCGTGCGCGCGGGCGGCAAGCACAACGATCTCGAGAATGTCGGCTACACGGCGCGTCACCTCACGTTCTTCGAAATGCTCGGCAACTTCAGCTTCGGCGACTACTTCAAGGAAGACGCCATCCGCTTTGCCTGGGAGTTCATCACCGGCAAGGAATGGCTCGGGATCGATCCGCAGCGCTTGATGGTCACGGTTTACCAGACGGACGACGAGGCCTACAAAGTCTGGCACAAGGTGGTCGGCCTCAAGTCGGACCGCATTGTGCGCATCGGTGACAGGCCCGGAGGTGGTTCGGATAATTTCTGGCAGATGGGCGATACCGGCCCCTGCGGCCCGTGCACGGAAATCTTCCATGATCACGGCCCCGAAATCCCGGGCGGACCGCCAGGCTCGCCCGACGCCGAAGGCGATCGCTGGATCGAGATCTGGAATCTCGTTTTCATGCAATTCGATCGCTCGGCGGAAGGCAAGCTCGCGCCGCTGCCGAAGCCGTCCGTTGACACGGGCATGGGGCTCGAACGCGTCTCCGCCGTCATGCAGGGTGTGCACTCGATCTATGACATCGACCTGTTCCAGCACCTGATCCGCGCGGCCGACGCGCTCGCCGTCAACAAGGGCCACGTCAATTCACTGCAGGTCGTCGCGGATCACATCCGCGCGACCTCGTTCCTCATTCTCGACGGCGTGACGCCGTCGAATGAAGGACGCGGCTACGTGCTCCGCCGGATCATGCGCCGGGCCCTTCGGCACGGCTGGAAACTCGGCACGGTCGGCGATTTCCTCTGGCGCATGGTGGCGCCGCTCGCCGCGCAAATGGGCGATGCCTATCCCGAGCTGCGCACGAAACAGGCGGCCATCGAAACCGTCATCCGGGCGGAAGAGCAGCGATTCGCGCAGACACTCGATTCCGGTATGACGCTACTCGAGACGGCGTTGCGGCGTACCGGCGGCTCGATACCGGGCACCGAAGTGTTCCGGCTCTACGACACTTACGGATTTCCGCCGGATCTGACGGCCGATATCGCGCGCGAGCGCGGCGTGGCGGTGGACCTCGAGGGATTCGAGCGGGAGATGGACGCACAGCGCGACCGGGCGCGGGCCGCGAGCAAGTTCGGCGCGGACCTGCGTGACGGCGTCAAGCTCGACGCCGCCACGGAGTTTCGCGGCTACGACCGTCTCACGGACGAAGCGCGCGTGCTTGCGCTGGTTCGTGATGGCGCCGCGGTCGACGAGCTGAAAGCAGGCGAGCGCGGCCAGGTCGTGCTCGACCACACGCCGTTCTATGCCGAATCGGGCGGGCAAGTGGGGGACACGGGCAATTTGACCGCACCGGGCATTTCGTTTCGCGTGGATGACACGCAGAAGCTTGGCGACGCCCACGCGCACATCGGCGAGGTCAAGCAGGGCACGATCAAGCCGGGCAGCAGGCTGACCGCAAGCGTCGACAGTGAGCGGCGTGCGAAGACGGTGCTCAATCACTCCGCAACGCATCTGCTGCATGCGGCCTTGCGCAAGGTGCTCGGCACGCACGTGACCCAGAAAGGCTCACTCGTTGCGCCGGACCGCCTGCGCTTCGACTTCTCGCACTTCCAGGCGGTGACATCCGCGGAGCTGCGACAGATCGAGAACCTGGTGAACCGGGAAATCCGTGCGAACGCGGCGGCCGACATTCGTGTCATGCCGTACGACGATGCGCTCAAGGCCGGTGCCATGGCGCTCTTCGGCGAAAAGTACGGCGATGAAGTGCGCGTCCTGAAACTCGGCGACTTCTCGACCGAACTCTGCGGCGGCACGCACGTCGAGCGGGCCGGCGACATCGGCTTCTTCAAGATCGTCGGCGAATCGGGCGTCGCCGCGGGCGTGCGCCGCATCGAAGCGATCACGGGCCAGGCGGCGCTCGACTACGCTGCGGCCTCCGATCAGCTGCTCCGTGACGTCGCTGGCCTCGTGCGCGGCGGGCGCGATGACATCGAGGCCAAGGTCCGGGGACTCATCGAGCACAATCGCAGGCTCGAGAAGGACCTCTCGGATGCGAGGAACAAGCTCGCGTCCGGCCAGGGCAAGGACCTCGGTGCTCAGGCCATCGATCTTGGCGGCGTCAAACTCGTGGTGAGCCGCATCGACGGCGTCGATGGCGGCGCGCTGCGCGAGACCGTCGACAAGCTGAAGGACAAACTGAAGTCGGCGGTGATCGTGCTCGGTGCTGTCGACGCAGCCAGCGGCAAGGTCGCACTGGTCGCGGGCGTCACGGCCGATCAGGCGTCACGGCTCAAGGCGGGCGAACTCGTCGGCATGGTCGCTGCGCAGGTCGGCGGCAAGGGCGGCGGGCGGCCGGACTTTGCGCAGGCGGGCGGAACCGAGCCGCAAAAGCTCGACGCGGCGCTTGCCTCGGTTGAACCCTGGGTGCGGGACAAGCTGTCGCCCGGATAAGCCCGATGACGCTCATCGTCCAGAAGTACGGCGGCACCTCCGTCGGATCCATCGATCTCATTCGAGCCGTGGCGGGCAAGATCGCCGCCCAGCGCGCGCATGGCGCCCAGGTCGTCGTGGTCGTCTCGGCGATGGGCGATCACACCGATCGCCTCGTTGACCTCGCCAAGGGGGTCTGCGCCGAGCCCGAGCCGCGCGAAATGGACGTCCTCCTGTCGACGGGCGAGCAGGTCTCGATCGCGCTGCTCGCGATGGCGCTCAATGCCTGCGGCTGCCGGGCCCGCTCGTATACGGGCGCACAGGTGCGGGTGCTCACGAGCCCCATGCCCACGAGGGCGCGCATCCTCGGCATCGACACCGCGAGACTTCAGAGCGATCTCGATGCCGGCCTCGTGCCCGTTGTTGCGGGATTCCAGGGCGTGAGCGAGCAGGGCGATATCACGACCATCGGGCGGGGCGGTTCCGACACGACGGCGGTGGCGCTCGCGGTTGCCTTGAAGGCCGATGAGTGCCAGATCCTCACCGACGTCGACGGCGTCTACACGACGGATCCGCGCATGGTGCCGGACGCGCGGCGCATCGAGCGCATTTCATTCGAGGAGATGCTGGAACTCGCCGGGCAGGGCGCGCGGGTCATGCACCTGCGGGCCGTCGAGTTCGGCGCCAAGTACAATCTGCCGATCCGCGTGCTGTCGACTTTCAATCCGGGCGCGGGCACCTTGATTTGCCGGGAGGAAGAGCACGTGGAAGCGCCAGTCGTCGCCGGGATCGCATTCAACCGAGATGAAGCCGAACTCACGGTGACGGGGCTGCCCGATACGCCCGGCGTCGCGGTCGGCATGCTGAAGCCTGTTTCCGACGCCGCCATCGAGGTCGACATGATCGTGCTCAACGCGCCTCGCGACGGCAAGGTCGATCTCAGCTTCACCGTGCATCGCGATGACTTCGCCGCCGCGTTGCGACTGGTGCGCGCCGCGGCGGGCGGGTTCGCGGATGCGCGAGTGACGGGCGACGACCGCGTCGCGAAGCTGTCCGTGGTCGGCGTCGGCATGCGCTCGCATGCAGGTGTTGCAACGCGGCTCTTCGAGACGCTGGCGCGCGAGAACACGCGCGTGCGCATGATCACGACGTCCGAGATCCGCATTTCCGTGCTCATCGAGGAAGCCGCACTCGAACGGAGCGTCCGCAGTCTGCACGCAACATTCGGTCTCGCCGCGGCGAGGAACTGAGTCGAGCCGGGACGGAAAGCTGAATCTCGCAAGTGGGATTTCAAGCACAAAGAGCTCGCGCCGCGACGAATCCCATTGACGTATTTCTCACACAGAAATTCTGGACCGAAGTTCATCACTCGCGCGCCGTGCTATTGGGTATCATCTGCGCCATCGAATTGGAGCCCACGGATGTTGGGCGGAGCATCAAATGCTGATTCTTACTCGCCGTGTCGGCGAAACCGTGATGATCGGGCATGACGTCACGGTCACGGTCCTCGGAGTGAAAGGCAACCAGGTTCGCATCGGCGTGAACGCGCCGAAATCGATCGCCGTGCATCGCGAGGAAATCTACGAGCGCATCAAGCGCGAGGAACAGGGACTCGGAAACGCCAACGCAAATGGCAACGGCAACGGCAACGGTGCCGACCGCAATCACGAGCCCGACGACGGTTACGACGAACACAAGTAGGCCAGGCGCGAGACGCACGCCGGCTTTACCTCGCTAATCCCGCTCAGTATGATTTGCCGCCCTGCGCTGCCGGGCGGCCGGATTGCGTGCGCGCTTGCGCGGCCAGACAGGGAAATTCGCGTTACGGAGAGATGGCCGAGTGGTCGAAGGCGCGCCCCTGCTAAGGGCGTATGGGTCAAAAGCCCATCGAGGGTTCGAATCCCTCTCTCTCCGCCAATTCTTAGAGTTGGCCAGCGTGATTTTCTCACCTGACCAAAAGCAAGTCAGCGCGAGTTTCGCGCGAAATGTGGCCGATACCTCAAACGATTTCGGCGCGTGTCGCTCGGTGACAGTGATCGGCGTGACATCACCGCGATTTTTCCATCGGGACTTAGGCCAAAGCGCCATTCGAAAGACGCCTTGATGTTCAGCCCTCTGAGCGGAGCTGCACAAAGACGGGATACACATTTACATACAGGTTGATTGCGAAGATTAGAAGCAAATCCATGGCGGACAATTTCGGATATCTAACCAGCAAGATACAGGTGAGCAGGAGCAGGGTCAGCCAGTGAATGACTTCGTTCCGCCGCGTTTCCCACTCGAGCCGCTCCAGCTCGGCCTTCACGTTTTGGCCTCCCTTCATTGCCTTACCACCACGCAAGTGCTCGACCAAGAGCTCAGTCGGCAGGAGGTATTTCTTGAAGAACCTCACGCCCAAAAACTCATATATGGATCTCCCTCTCCATAGCTCGAGCTTCTTTGGTTCGAAGTAAAAACGCACAGCTGCCGAATGAAGGAGCTTTCGCTAACGGGTACTGGATTACCGGGTCGCGCAGTTACGTGGTCACAGTCAGCTTCACACCGAGCGAATCCACCAACTTTCGCACCGTCTCGTAACGCACCTTCGCGCCTGGGGCGAGCGCCTTGTACAGGCTTTCGCGTCCGAGTCCCGATGCCTCAGCCACCGTAGCCATGCCTCGCGCCTTGGCGACATTTGCGACCGCGCGCAGAAACATGTCGGGGTTTGGGTCTTCCAGAGCGGCCGCCAGGTATTCGGCAATCACCGCCTCGCTGTCGAGGTGGCGTGACACGTCGAACGGTGCGAGTTGACCCGCCACCGCTGCTTTCGCCTTTCTCTTCTTCGCAGTCATGTCTTCAACTCCAGCGCCATCTTGAGCGCGCGTTTGATGTCTCGCTTCTGAGTGGACTTGTCGCCGCCAATCAGAAGCACGTAAACGTGGCACGTCGCGTGAAGTACACGCGGTAACCGGGCCCGAAGTGAATCCGCATTTCGCTCACGCCCTCGCCGACAGACTGGCAGTCGCCGAAGTTGCCAAGCGCCGCGGAATCCAATCGCGAGAGGATGCGGGCCTTGCCTTTTGCATCCCGCAGTTTCCCGAGCCACTGCTCGAATTCTGGCGCTGCAATGAGGCTGTTAACTGGCGCGTAGTGTATCCGATTAGATACAATTCTGGTGGCAAATAAGGGGAGTTAGGGGGATTGGAGGGGACAAGATTGGCTATTCGTATCAGCAACTTACTGATTTCACTTAGTCGCCGCCCGAGTTCGAATCCCTCTCTCTCCGCCAAATTTCTCAATGATTTCAGGGATTCGAATTTTCTCAGTGCCAAATCCGGTGCCAAATCCCGGTGTTTGAGTTCGATTTTGCTGATTTGACACTGGACTGATCAGTGACTTGCAGCGTCGATTGCTCATGCGGTTACCCCGATTGCCTCTCTTCAACCCCGCGCCGCAGGGATGTGAGCATTGAGACCGCCCGGTCGCCCGCAAGCTTCATCTCGCTCGCCAGGACTAGCCCTCGATCGGAATCACGATCGAAATGCAGAACATCGAGTACACGCGCGCGAGATTGCGGGCTCATCATGGTGCCGAGATCACGACCGAGCATGCGCGCGCCGGCCAATTCGAAATCGAAGTTGTTGTCGCCAAGCAGGTCCTCATGCTCCGCCTATAGGCGCTGTTCGTTCCCTGCTTTCAGGTAATTGGGTACGAGCACCGCAGTGTCGCGTGCGCCCTTCCGGCGAGTGGCTGCGTCGCGCTCGTTCCACGAGAAGAGTTTCAGAAGGGCAAGGCCCGCAGGCGAAGCAAACGGAATCTCAATGCCGTCATCGATTGCTGCTGCGCTAGACCGGGCGCTTGCTTCGCGGAACCCTATAGTCGACATGACCGTCGCGAAGTCTGGCGGCCATGCGAGCTCGCCAGGTTTGCCTTCGATTGATCCGAACGGGATCAAGTCGAGTGGGCGGGCGTTCCGAAATCGCAGTCGGTGTGCAACGCCGTCGACGATGCCAAAACCAGCGGCGTTCAGCAAGTGTGTGCGCAAGGCTTGAAACTGGTCCCAGCCTTCGAGCATGACAGCAAAATCAATGTCGAGTATCGCGGGTCCCGTATCGATGCCATATCCGTAGCCCAGGACGACGTCGCGAGCAAACGCGCCAATGACGAGACACCGCGCGCCCGACGGCGAGGTCGCCTCAGGAACACCGATGAGCTAATCCTGGCTCGGCCGATCAAACTTCTAGGAAACGTCCCGCCAGGTATCTCTTGTAGATGAGCTTGGCCGTTTCTAATCCGCGGGCGTCACCGGTCGCGAGCAAGTCCGCATGGATGAGCGGCGTCGGCACGAGGCCTGGCTGGTCAACAGGCAAATTAGCCGGCCAGAAGGCATCGAGTACTTCAATAGTGCCCTTTGGATCTCGACGCAGCTGATGGCGCGTGATGAGCATGTTGAGAGGCCGCAGTGCTTGACGCGCATAGATCGTGATGACACCGGGCTTCAAGTACTGGGTTAGCTGTTGGGCAAATCCAAAATCCCGGTGCACCTAACGATGGCCCAAACCTGAGCACATATATATAGGCGTAGCCGGCGCGCCGGATGCCGTCTGGAAATGCAATGCTGATTCCAACGAGCCGGATGATTTCACTGCCTGCCTTGTCGATTAGAGGTCCGATCGAACGCCGGGAGTAGCTCAGTACGGTATCCCGTTCCCTCCCATAAGCACGCCGCGATCCGGCGTGCCAACTTGACGTCACTGGACTCCCGGCGTATTTTTAAACTTACCGAGTACTCGGTAGGTAACTATAACTCGGCTGCACGTCTGCGCAATCGAGGCAGCGGCTGCCGCCATCTGACGGGGGAACCATGATTTCGAATAAGTTAGCGTCCAGCACGCTTGCCCTCTTTTTGAGTTGTGGATTCGGCATCAGCAGCGTTTCAGCGGCCGACCAAGCAGCAGGTAGCACTGCAGTCTCCAATGAATCAGGAGCGATTGAGGAGGTCATCGTCACGGCCCAGCGGCGCGAGCAAAGTCTCAAGGACGTTCCGCTTGCAGTGACCGCGATCAGCGCTGAGGACATCCTCCGTCGCAATTTCACGGGTCCGGAGCAACTACCGCTCCTCGTGCCAAGTCTGCAGCTCACAAGCTTTCAGGCATCTCCTGGCGCTACCAACTTTTCCGTGCGCGGAGTCGGCACTGCGAGCTTCTCCCACCTCATTGAGCCGAGCGTGGCAACGGTCATCGATGGCGTCGTGATGGGAAGGCCTGAAATGGGCGTCATGGAATTCTCAGATCTCGAAAGAGTTGAAGTGCTGGAGGGACCCCAAGGCACGCTCTTTGGCAAGAACTCATCCGCGGGTCTTGTCAACATCGTGACGGCGCGCCCGAAGCTCGGGGTGACAGAGTTTCAGGGGCGGGTGTCGTACGCCGACGTCAACGGTGCCGGTAGCGACGGCGATTCGCGCGTCAGCCTGCTGGCGAATCTCCCAATCGGCGAAACAGCGGCGGCTCGCGTCAGTGCCTACTACACAAACCTCGACGGACTCGTGGAGAACACGCTCTCAAACGCCGGTGAATTCGGGCACGAACAATACGGAATTCGTGGGAAGCTTCTCTTTCAGCCGAACGACCGGCTCTCCGTCTATTTCAGTGGCGACTATTCTGACTCGCACGGCATGGGGAGCGGGGTGTTCGTCGCAAGATCCAACGGTCCTGGCTCGTCATTCACCGAGCTGGACGCTGAGGCGGGCGTAACGCCGAGCCCAAACAATCTCTTTCAGTCGTCGGATGCCGATACCGATCTCGACTTTCAAGTCGGCGGCGGTCAGGTCGAACTCAACTATGAACTGACGAATGGACTGATGCTGACCAACATCCTTGCCTATCGCTCATACAGGAGCCATCACACCATCGACTTCGATTTGCGGCAAATCGACATCGTCAATTTGTCCGCGGCGTCGTTCGATTTTGATCAGGTGACGGAGGAGTTGCGGGTTGCTTCGCCGGCCAACGAGGACTATGACTATCAGTTCGGCGTCTTCTACTACACCGCAAATTCCGATCGACACGATCTGCTCCAGGGACAGCTCGGACTTGGCACTCCGGCGCCACCGGCGGTCGCGTGGATTGGAATCAATTCGGACAATAACCTCGACACCGACAGTTACGCGATCTATGGCCAGGGCTCGCGACGCATCGGCGACAAATTTCGCGTCACCGCGGGCGCTCGCTTCACGAAGGACAAGCTTGCCCTGATGGGTACCCACAATCAGGACGGGTACATCTTCACGATTTCCGGTGATCCCGGCACCCAGACCTACACGCCAAGTACCGACGAATCTGATGTCTCCTGGCGCTTAAGCGGCCAGTATGAAATGACATCGGACGTCACGTCGTATGTCACGGTCGCGCGCGGCTACAAGGGACCGGGTTACAACCTGAGCTGGAGTGGCATTCCGGGCGCGCTGCCCGTCGGGCCCGAGCATTCGATGGACTACGAGATCGGAATCAAGTCCACGTTTGCTCACTGGATGTTGAATGCCACCGCATACTTCGAAACGTTCAACGACTTCCAGGTTCAGGCGTTTCGGCCCGGGCCGACGCCTGGAAGCGGCAGTTTCATCATCGAGAACGCCGCGAAAGCGGAAGCGAAGGGCATCGAGGCACAGATTGCCTATCGTGGCACAAACGGCTTTTCACTCAACGGCGGATTCAACTACAACGACGCAACCTACAAGACATTTGTCGGCTCGACGTGCTATCCCGGCGAAACCGAAGAGCAAGGTTGCGTCGGCGGCGTTGCCGATGCTTCGGGGAACCAGATCGCCAATGCGCCAAAATTCACCTTGACCGTGGGTGGCGACTACGAATGGTCGCTCAGCAGCGCTCTGAAAGGCTTTGTACATGCAGATGTCTTTACGCGCACTTCGGTCAATTTCGACCCGGGTGAAGATCCGAACTCGCATCAGGGTGGCTATGGAATTACCAACGCGAGCTTCGCCATCGGCGATGCCAACGATCGCTGGAAAGCGACACTCTACTGCGAGAACTGCTTCGATAAGCGCTACGTAACGTTTATTCAGGCGACGCCAGTCGGGGGCCCTGGGGACTACAACCAAACGTTTGCGCTCGACTCGTTTCGCTCGGTCGGGATTGCGCTCGATGTGAAGTTCTAGAAATGCACTTTCGAAGCGCAAGCTGCGCTGCCGGCCGAGAGCAGGACCTCAAGGCCGGCAGTGCGGAGAAGAGCCTCTATGCGCCGCGGTCGGCCTGTCTCAAAGCACTGAAGATTGCAGTCACGTGCCCTGTCGTCGCGCCGATGAGCGCGCAGATCTCGCGCGAATTCAATTCGTCGGGTCCCCATCTGTCTTTCGGCGCCATTCGTTTCGCGAAGCGCGGTTCGGGGCTCGACGTCGCCAGTCTCGTTCTAAAGTTCGCCTGCGACAAGCCCAGCGGTATCACGGGCTTTCAATGTCGCGTCGATGGTGGCTGGCGCGTCGTCGCTACCGATTGAGGAGAACATGTCAGCGGTCAAATTTCCAAAGGGTTTCTCCTGGGGCGTTTCGACGTCGTCGTATCAGATCGAAGGCGCCGCGTTTGAGGATGGCCGAGGCACATCCATTTGGGACACGTACTGCCACGAGCCTCAACGCGTCTTTCACGGTGATACCGGCGATGTCGCCTGCGACCACTACCATCGTTTGGAGGCAGACCTTGATCTGATCGCCGGGCTCGGTGTGGATGTCTATCGCTTTTCGATCGCGTGGCCGCGCATCCAGCCGCTTGGGACGGGTCCTGCCAATCTGCAAGGACTTGAATTTTACGCGCGGGTGATCGACGGCCTCCACGCTCGTGGCGTCAGGCCGGTACCGACGCTCTATCACTGGGACCTTCCGCAGGCGCTTCAGGATCGAGGGGGCTGGGCGAACCGCGAAATCATCGAGTGTTTCGCGAGCTATACCCAGATTCTGATCGATGCCTTTGGCGACCGGGTGCCGATGTGGACGACGATCAACGAGCCCTGGGTCGCAGCCCATTTGGGTTATGGAATCGGCATTCACGCCCCAGGTATTGCTGACGAGTCGCAAGCCGCCGCCGCGCATCATCATTTACTGCTGGCTCATGCTGCCGCGCTGGAGGTCATTCGGCGCACACGCCCGGACTCGAAAGTTGGCATTGCGCTCAATCTGATGCACATCTATTCGGGTTCAGATCACGCGGATGATCGCGCTGCCGCTGACCTTGCTGATTGCCAGTTGAATCGCTCCATGTTGGATCCGCTCTTCAAGGGACGCTATCCCGATCAATTGGGATCGCTGAGCGCGCACTGGCATGCCAACGCGGGCCTGGTGCAAGTGCACGATCTACAGCGAATTCAAGCAAAGCTTGATTTTCTGTCGATCAATTCATATCACCCGCGCTACGTGGTTGCCCCGGGTCGGGTCGACATCGCCCGGCAAAACGGTTTTGCCGGCGGCTACGAATCGCCGTTTACATTCGGTCTGCCGTTCGTCGATGTGCACCCCGGCCAAGCGGCAAAGACCGACGCCGGGTGGCTCATTGAGCCTCAGGGGTTTCACGATCTGATCGTGCGCCTCGGCCGCGATTGTCCGCACGTGCCGCTCTATGTCAGCGAGAACGGCGCCGCGTACGCAGACTATGCGGGGCCCGATGGGGCTGTCATCGACAGCGAACGGGTCGGTTATCTCGATGGGCACTTTCGTGCAGCGCAAGCGGCGATCGAAACCGGAGTCGACCTTCGGGGATACTGGGTCTGGAGTCTGATGGATAACTTCGAATGGTCCTTCGGATTCTCGAAGCGCTTTGGACTTGTGTATGTCGACTACGCGACACAGGTGCGCACGCCCAAATCCAGCTATGAATGGTTTCGTGGCGTCGTTCGCAACGGTTCGTTGCCCGACTTGACGGGGGTGTTTCCGAACCTCGCCATGTCCGCGCCGAAATTTCCCTGAGTTTCCACTTTTCCGCGTTAGGAGCGCTCGATGACGAATCAAACGAACGTATCCGAGGACCTTGCACGCAGATTGCTTGACGGACTCGTGCACGGCGCCCCTGACAGTGTCCGTGCTCTTTTCTCGGGACCTGCCGACATCGACGACCCATTTGCCGGTCGGCAAATCGACGGCGGCTTCGAGCGACTGGTTCGAAACTGGGGCCCCGCGAAACTCGCGACCATCAAGTCGACGACGCTCGATCATCTGACGGTTGGCGCGAAAGGCCGCTTCTGCGGCGCGGAATTCACCCTGATTCTCGATAAGAACGGGCAGAAACAACACGTGAACTTGGTCGCGGTGCTTGAGCTGGCGGGCAGCAAGATTCTGAAGTCTCGCCTCTACTACCGCCGGGCGAGAATCGATGGCGTTCAGCACGTGCGCAATCGAATCCTGGATGAGCCGCAGAATATTGAGAAATTCTTTCCGGTCCTCGAAAAGTACCAGACAGCGCTTTCCGCGGGTGACGCCGAGGCGCAGGCCGCCACGTTCGCCCCGGACGGGCGCTTTGACGGTCATGGCGAGCACCGTGACCTGGCCAAGGGCCTCGGCATGGGAATCTACGAGGGGCGCGAGGCCATCCGCACGGTCTTGGTTCAAATGTTCGGTATTATTGATGACAGCGCCGGCAAGGCGCGCGTCGGAGCGAATCTCGAGAAGTTGAACATTTTCGCCGATGAGAGGACTGCGGTTCTGGAATTCAATATCATTGATCCGAACCATCCCACGAATCGGGTCCATGCGGGGGTTGCGGCGTATGAGATCGACCAGCAGGGCCTGATCAAGGAAGCACGCGTTTACGATGAAGCATGGTGACAATGTCCATGGAGTTACGCGCTCGAAGCGGGCAGCGGCCAAGCGTCCATCGAAACCGAATGCGCGGGGCGCGATGAGCCGGGAGAATATTCTCAATCGCGCGGCGTGGCACTTCGCGGAGTATGGTTTCCGCGGCTCATCGGCGGCCGCCATCGCGCACGAAGCCGACATGTCTGAGCCGGGGCTGCTGCACCATTTCGGCTCGAAAGTTGGGTTGTTGATGGCGCTTCTCGAGATGCGCTATTCCCTCGATGAATCGAAGCTCGAGGCGGAGAAGGATCTCGATGGCCTTCAGCTCCTTCCGTTGCTCGTGCACCTCGTGCGCGAGAATGTGACCAAGAAGGACTCAGTGCGACTCAGCATGGTGATGTTGGCGGAGAGTCTTTCCACCTCGCACCCGAGCCACAAGTTCTACAAGCGGCGCTACACGCGAGCGCGTGAAATCGTGACGAAGCACTTAGCGCGCGCGCAGCAGCTTGGGTTCATCCGCAAGGAAATTGATTGCCCTGCACTTGCCACCACGATGCTGGCGGTCATGGACGGCTTGCAGCTGCAGTGGTTGCTCGATCCGAAGATCGACATGGCGGAATGCTTCGAGCGCTTTGTCGTCGTCCTGGAACCCGCGCTCGCGAAACCGCGCTAGGCGCGGAAGAAGCATTCTTTGCCGCTCTCTCTAAGACTTCGCCTGTCGGCGATGATGTTCATCCAATACTTCATGCTCGGATCGTGGCTTGTCACGGTCGGTACTTACTTGAGCAAGGGCCTGAAGTTCGATGACGTCATCGGTACCGCTTTCGGAATGCAGGGCATCGCGGCGATCGTCTCGAGCCTCGTCGTGGGCGCGATTGCGGATCGGTTCTTCTCTGCGCAGAAGGTGATGGGAGTACTCGCGATCATGGCGGGCGCCATGCTGCTGCTGGTCGCTCAAATTGACCAGTCGCGCAATCTCTTCCTGCTGACCCTGCTCGCTCATTACCTGTGTTTCGTGCCGACAGTACCCTTGGCAACGGCGATTGCGCTCAACTCGATGACCGATCGCTCGCGACAGTTTCCGACCGTCCGGGTGGTTGGCACGGCGGGTTGGATAACCGCTGGAATTGTCGTTGGATCGATACCCGGCGCGGCTGAAACGAGATTGCCGCTATTGATTGGAGGCTGTTCCGGCCTGTTACTGGGCCTGTACTCGTTCACGCTGCCGGCGACGCCGCCGCGCGCGCGCGGACAGCGCGTGAGCATTGCAGGCCTCCTTGGCCTTGACGTGGTCCTTAAGGTTCGCGATCGAGACTTCTGGGTATTCATCGCAGGAGTCCTGTTGCTCGTCATTCCCTTGGCTTTCTACCTTGCCTACTGCAACAATTTTCTTGTCGAGGCCGGCGCGCACGCGAACCTGTTTGGACATTCGTTCGAGCCCGCTGCGATTCAGACGCTCGGTCAGTTTTCGGAGTTGTTGTTTCTCTTGACCCTGCCGCTGGCGCTGGTGCGGTTTGGCATCAAGGGCGTTTTGCTCATCGGCATGATCACATGGACCATTCGTTATTCGCTGTTCGCATTCGGCTTTGACGGGCACTCGGCCAATACGCCAATGCTGATCACGGCCGTCTTGTTGCACGGTGTGTCGTATGACTTTTTCTTTGTGGCAAGCCAGATTTACATCGATGAGCGATTCGACGCGGCAGCGCGCGCGAGGGCGCAAGCCTTCCTCGTCACAGTCAACATGGGCGTAGGAATCTTGCTGGGGTCCAACCTGGCAAATGCAATCTATGGGTACGGCACCATCTCAGTGACAGAACATGACTGGCGCACCATTTGGCTGATTCCGGCGGGCATTGCACTGGTCGGGGCGGTGTTCTTGCTGTTCTGTTTCCGTCCTCGCGCGGGCTCATCGCGCGCTGCATCTCCTTGATACGCACGCACTGCACGGTGAGCGGCAGCTGGGTGAACGGCAACGAACGATGTGAGCCTGGAAGGACCGCTAGCAGTAGGACCAAGGTCTCATCGACGGTACGAACGGGGGCAGTGCATCGTTCGACTATCGGTAGGTCGCAAAGGCTGCATGAACAGGCCCAGCCTCCGACTCAACGCACTGGCAAGGAAGGATGGTCATGCCAAAACTTGCCTGTGCGGACCTTGAGCAATTCGTGGCAGGGCTTGAAGGCCTTCAGGGGCAATACATTCTGCGCACTGCCCAAACCGAGCCCTGGATATTGCGTGCGGCCAATCTACGCGGCGTCACCGTGATGATGGGCAGTGAAGGTGCGGGCAGGTTGTACAACGGTACTGGGCAGAACAACTATTTCCACATTAGTTCCAGCTCTCGGCGATCGCCAACGAGTTTCCGTTGACGGCACCGATGTCGATTCGCGTCAAATTGCCTGGGTCATGCCCGACAAGATGCTTCACACCTGTACACAAGACCCGATGCGATGGCTGAACATCTCTGTGTCGGTCGATATCGTAATGGAGTGGGTCCGTGCCCATGAAGATGAATTCGACCTCGGATTGTTGAAACGCAGCCTTCGACTGCCATTGCGTCGACCGCCCGAAAGTTTGCTTTCGCTGGCGAGCAGAATGCTCGAGGTGGAGGAAAGTCTTCCACATCGCTTGCACACGCCGATCGCTGAATGCTCCGCCCGCACCGAGATTCTCGAGACGATATTTCGGACGTTGCCGCCGATGACACCCGCAGCACATGCACGGCGATTCAACGCGCGTCGTATGCGCATCCTGGACAGGGTGCTCGAGCTGCTGCGCGCGGTCGACTACGCCACTCTGCAGACCAAAGACCTGTACGAGGCTGCGGGCGTTTCCGAGCGTACCCTGCGCGACATTTTCAATGAGTATCTCGGGATGAGCCCGCATCGCTACGTCATGTTGCGTCGCCTTTATGAAATCCGGTCCGCCATACACAGCGCGGCGCCG